>Ga0207798_100443_pt1 | contig 11170 bp, 8 predicted proteins | sample TtanPargueraPR_8_FD_187278 | JGI IMG/M metagenome (GOLD analysis project Ga0207798, IMG submission 187278) | Anaerobic enrichment media microbial communities from Bioluminiscent Bay, La Parguera, Puerto Rico - Tt and E1 (SPAdes) | ecosystem: Environmental > Aquatic > Marine > Unclassified ... | reverse complement strand
TGCCCGGGATCTGCGTGAATGGCAGGCCCGAAAAAGCTAAGATCGTAAATTACAAAACCTGTATAAAGTGCTGAATTATGTCGGGAAATACATTCGGAAAGCTGTTCACCGTCACCACCTTTGGTGAGAGTCACGGCGCGGCCCTGGGCTGCATTATCGACGGTTGCCCTCCGGGCCTGGAGCTGTCGGAAGAAGATATGCAGCGAGATCTGGATCGCCGCAAACCCGGTACCTCCCGGCATACGACCCAGCGTCGTGAAGCGGACGAGGTTCGGATTCTGTCTGGTGTGTTTGAGGGCAAAACCACGGGCACACCGATTGGTCTGATTATCGAAAACACCGACCAGCGTTCCAAGGACTATTCCAAGATTGCTGCCCAGTTCCGTCCTGCTCACGCAGACTACACCTATCACCACAAGTACGGTGCCCGGGATTATCGTGGGGGTGGTCGCTCTTCCGCCAGGGAAACCGCCATGCGGGTTGCTGCCGGCGCCGTCGCCCGGAAGTTTCTTGAGCAGCGCCTCGGGATCAAAGTGCGGGGTTATCTTTCCCAGTTAGGGCCGATCAAGGCAGACAAGCTGGATTGGGAGCAGGTTCACCAGAATCCGTTCTTTTGTCCGGATGCAGACAAGGTCTCCGAGATGGAAGCCTACATGGATGCTTTGCGTAAAGAAGGGGATTCGATTGGCGCCCGCATCAATGTGGTTGCGGAGGGGGTCCCTCCAGGTCTTGGTGAGCCGATTTTTGATCGTCTGGATGCCGATCTTGCTCACGCCCTGATGAGCATCAACGCGGTCAAGGGTGTGGAGATTGGTGCCGGTTTTGATTGCATCGAGCAGAAAGGGACAGAGCACCGGGATGAGATGACGCCAGAAGGCTTCCTTTCCAACAATGCCGGTGGTGTTTTGGGCGGCATTTCCTCCGGCCAGCCGATTGTTGCCAGTATTGCCCTTAAGCCAACTTCAAGCTTGCGGTTGCCCGGCAAGGGCATTGATGTAGACGGCAACCAGGTAGAGGTGATCACCACTGGTCGGCACGACCCCTGTGTCGGTATCCGCGCGACGCCCATCGCCGAAGCCATGATGGCGATCGTCCTGATGGATCATTACCTGCGTCATCGCGGCCAGAACGGCGATGTAGAAGTCACCACGCCTGTCCTCGGCCAGCTCTGATCCAGGGGAGGCGCTACCATCTACTGGCGGCTGTCGAACCTCTATTTCTGGTTTTTTGCCCTCCTTGGAGGGCTTTTGCCCTATTGGTCCCTTTATCTTGAGGGGCAGGGCTACTCCTATCTCCAGATCGCCACATTGATGGCGACCATCCAGCTAACCAAGATCGTGGCACCCAGTGTTTGGGGGTACATCGGTGACCGGACCGGCCAGCGGGTCCGCCTGGTGCGTTTTGGTGCTATTTTCGGCTCGCTGTTTTTCGCCGGCGTGTTTCTGGAACCCGGATTCTACGGTCTGTTGCTGGTCATGCTGGTGTTCACCTTCTTCTGGAACGCCATTTTGCCGCTATATGAAGTCATTACCCTGCGGGTACTCGGCAAGCATCGGGACAAGTACGGCAAGGTTCGTCTTTGGGGCTCTGTAGGATTTATCGGCGCAGTGGCTCTGGTCGGCGGGCTACTGGAGCTGGTGGAGATTCAGTACTTGCCGTGGCTGTTATTGCCCGTATTTGCAGGGATTGCCGTCTCGGCATTTCTGGTGCCTTCCGAGCGTGGCGAGCGCAAGCAGCAATCTGCACCTGTCGGTAGCCTCAAAGCAATTGTCACCCATCCGGCTGTGATCGCTTTTTTCGCGATGAATTTTCTGCTTCAGGTATCACATGGTGCCTACTACACCTTCTTCAGTATCCACCTGGAACAACATGGATACGGCAAACTGGCCATCGGGTTACTGTGGTCACTCGGAGTCATCGCGGAGATATGCCTGTTTCTGATTATGCACAGGCTATCCCGGCGTTTTAGTGTACGGCAGGTGGTGCTGGGGGCGCTGGTGCTGACTATGATCCGCTGGGGCCTGATTGCCGAGCTTACGTCGGTATTGCCGGTGCTGATCTTTGCCCAACTGTTGCATGCGGCTTCTTACGGCGCATTGCATGCAGTATCCGTCCAATACATTCAGGGCTTCTTCGGTAAGCACCATCATGGCCAGGGTCAGGCTCTTTACAGTGGCCTGACCTTTGGCGCCGGCGGGGCGCTCGGTGCATGGTTATCCGGTTTCCTGGTGGATGGTTTCAGTACCTCCGCGGCGTTCTGGGGTGGTGCCGCCGCGATGGCCCTTGCGATTATCGTAACCTGGCGGGGTTTGCAGCCGCCACCTCAGCCCCAGCACGATCATTGACTGGACTCTGGTCGCGTTTCTTCCTCTTCTACTATCTGCAGCAATGCCTGGGCGGCACTGCCCAGTTGTCGGCGGGAGAGCGCCACGGCACCCAGAACCCGGGTAACAGGGTGGGGCACTTCAAGCACTTTCAGGCTGTTATCGAGCATGCTAACCGGCAAAATGCTCCACCCAAGGCCAACGCTTACCATCATTTTGATGGTTTCCAGGTAGTTGGTTGGCATCAGGGGTCTCAGGGTGAGGTTGGCTTCCAGAAACAGACGGCTGACCACCCGGTAGGTGGCGGTACTGGTGTCCGGTAGCAACGCCGGGTGTGGCGCGAGGTCAGAAAGTTCAGGACTCGCCAGTGCTGCGAGAGGGTGTTCTTTCCCAACCACGAAGGCCATTGGGTCTGGCCACTGGGCGAGGATGGAGAACTCCGGATTCATGCTGTCGCTGAGGGTCACAAAGGCCAGTTCAGCATTGCGTTTATTCATCTGGTCGTAGGCGGCATCGGACTCCATGAATTGCAGATGCAGATCTACTTGAGGGTATTCCCGGCGGTAGCGGCGCAGCCAGTTGGGCAGGTGGTGCAGGCCGATGTGGTGGCTGGCGATGGCGTGGAGTTCGCCTCCGATGCTGTCGGCGCTGGTGGTCAGGGCCATGCGGGCGTTGTGGATTTCGTCGAGGATTTTGCGGGCATGGGGGAGGAGTCTTGTGCCGGCTTCGGTCAGGCGGATTTCCCGGTTGCTGCGGTCGATCAGTCGGGTGTCCAGTTGGGTTTCCAGGGCGGCCAGGCGTTTGCTGATGGCTGGCTGTGTCAGGTGTAGGGTTTCAGCGGCTTCTGAGAAGGAACCCTGGTCGACGATTGTCAGGAATGCTTTCAGGGAGTTTGCGTCCATAAACGGTGCTCCAATAGGTGCGTGGATTCCATGTCGGTGCAGGGATCAGATTCAGGAACCCCCTCCCAAAAACCGCTACAAGCACGTCCGTGTGCGCTTCTCTCCGGCCATCCATGGCATCCGACATTTTTGGGAGGGGGTTCCTGAATCTGCTCCTCATACTTGGGTGCAGGTTTCAGGACTTCACGACTCATGTTCGTGACCTGCGCCGAAGTATGGCTCTACTATTGTTGATTCCTGTTCGGAATGCAAAGCATAAAAAACATGAATTGAGGTTATTCGTGACGCAGGGGTATGATGTCACTATTCGAAGCAGAAACAGAAACCCCCAGAGAGTGAGAGAGAATCATGGCGGGCAAGACTTTATACGACAAATTGTGGGACGACCATTTGGTCAAGCAGCGGGACGATGGTTCAGCGTTGATTTACATTGATCGTCAATTGTTGCACGAAGTGACATCACCTCAGGCCTTTGAAGGGCTTCGTCTGGCTAACCGCAAGCCTTGGCGGATTGATGCCAACATCGCCACGCCGGATCATAACGTACCGACCACGGATCGTGACAAAGGCATCGACGGTATTGTGGATCCGGTCTCCCGCACTCAGGTGGAGACGCTGGACAAGAACTGTGACGAGTTCGGTATTCTCGAGTTCAAGATCAAGGATCAGCGTCAGGGTATCGTGCACGTGATTGGGCCGGAGCAGGGTGCGACGTTGCCGGGCATGAGCATTGTCTGCGGTGATTCTCATACTTCTACTCACGGCGCTTTTGGCTGTCTGGCTCATGGTATCGGCACGTCTGAAGTGGAGCATGTTCTGGCGACCCAGTGCCTGGTCCAGAAGAAGATGAAGAACATGCTGGTAAAGGTGAACGGCAAGCTGGGCGCGGGTGTTACCGGCAAGGATGTGGTTCTGGCGATCATCGGCAAGATTGGTACCGCCGGTGGTACCGGTTACGCCATTGAATTTGGTGGCGAGGCGATCCGTGGTTTGAGCATGGAAGGCCGGATGACCATTTGTAATATGTCCATCGAAGCCGGTGCCCGGGTGGGTATGGTGGCAGTGGATGACACCACCATCGAGTATGTCAAAGGTCGTCCGTTTTCGCCCAGGGGTGAGACCTGGGACAAGGCGGTTGAATATTGGCGCACGCTCCACAGCGACGATGATGCGGTGTTCGACAAAGTGGTTGAGCTTGATGGTTCCGCCATTCAGCCTCAGGTGAGCTGGGGCACGTCGCCGGAGATGGTGGTTGGTGTAGAGGGCGCGGTGCCGGATCCTGCGAAGGAAGAGGATCCCATCAAGCGCGAGGGGATCGTCCGCGCGTTGAAGTACATGGGCCTTCAGCCGAATCAGAAGATTACCGATATCAAGCTGGATCGCGTGTTTATCGGTTCCTGCACCAACAGCCGAATTGAGGATCTGCGGGAAGCTGCGGCGGTGGTAAAGGGTCGCAAGGTCGCGGCCAGCCTCAAGCAGGCGATGGTGGTTCCGGGTTCCGGTCTGGTCAAAACCCAGGCGGAGCAGGAAGGTCTCGACAAAATCTTTATCGAGGCGGGTCTGGAATGGCGTGATCCGGGTTGTTCCATGTGTCTGGCCATGAACGCCGACAAGCTGGGGCAGGGTGAGCATTGTGCGTCTACCTCAAACCGGAACTTCGAAGGTCGTCAGGGCTTTGGTGGGCGTACTCACCTGGTAAGCCCGGCCATGGCCGCCGCGGCAGCGGTGACTGGTCACTTCGTTGATGTCCGTGAATTGATGAACTGAGCCACAGGAGAGAGACCATGCGAGCATTTACGCAACACCAGGGCATTGTTGCCCCCATGGACCGTTCCAATGTGGACACGGACATGATCATTCCCAAGCAGTTTTTGAAGTCCATCAAGCGCACGGGCTTTGGCCCGAACCTGTTCGATGAGCTGCGTTATCTGGATGAAGGCAAGCCGGATCAGGATTGTTCCAACCGTCCGCTGAACCCGGATTTCGTGTTGAACCAGGAGCGTTACAGGAACGCCAGCGTGTTGCTGGCCCGGACCAATTTTGGCTGCGGTTCCAGCCGTGAGCACGCGCCCTGGGCGCTGGATGATTTCGGTTTCCGGGTGATTATTGCTCCGAGCTTTGCCGATATATTCTACAACAACTGCTTTAAGAATGGTCTTTTACCTATTGTTTTAAATGAAGAAGTGGTTGATAAGCTGTTCCGGGAAACCGAAGAGAATGAAGGCTATCAGCTGACGGTCGATCTCGAGGCTAAAACGGTGGCGACACCCGGTGGTGAGTCGTTCAGTTTTGATGTTGATGATTTCCGCCGTCATTGTTTGCTGAACGGTCTGGACGACATCGGCGTGACCCTGGAAGATGCGGATACCATTCGCGCTTATGAAGAATCCCGGCGCAAGACCGCTCCCTGGTTGTTTAATACTGCAAACTGATTAACAAGGAATTGGATTATGTCCCGTAATGTATTGCTCCTGCCGGGCGACGGCATTGGTCCGGAGATTGTGGCAGAAGCGGAGAAGGTTCTGCATAAGGTGAACGACCAGTTCGGGCTGGCGCTGAGTTTTGAATCTGCCCTCGTTGGCGGTGCGGCGATTGATGAGACTGATACGCCGCTGCCTGAAGAAACCCTGGAGAAGGCCCGTAAGGCCGATGCGATTCTGCTGGGGGCTGTAGGGGGGCCAAAGTGGGACAGCCTCCCGATGGCGAAGCGCCCGGAAAAGGGACTGTTGGGGCTGCGTTCCAACCTTGAGCTGTTTGCCAACCTGCGTCCGGCCATTCTGTATCCGCAGCTGGCGTCTGCTTCGTCCCTGAAGCCGGAGGTGGTTTCCGGGCTGGACATTCTGATCGTCCGCGAACTCACCGGTGGTATTTATTTTGGACAGCCTCGTGGTGTGCGTGAGCTGGAAAGCGGTGAGCGCCAGGGCTACAACACCTACCAGTACACCGAGTCCGAGATTCGGCGTATTGGCCGGGTTGCCTTCGAGGCGGCCCAGCAACGAGGCAAGAAGCTGTGCTCGGTTGACAAGGCCAACGTGCTGGAAGTGACCGTGCTGTGGCGGGAAATCATGGAAGACCTGAAGCGGGAATATCCGGATGTGGAGCTTTCCCATATGTACGTGGATAACGCAGCCATGCAGTTGGTCCGTGCGCCCAAGCAGTTCGACGTGATTGTGACTGGCAACATGTTTGGTGATATTCTTTCTGACGAAGCGGCAATGCTCACCGGTTCTATCGGCATGCTTCCCTCTGCGTCACTGAATTCCGAAAAGCAGGGTATGTATGAGCCGTGTCACGGCTCGGCGCCGGATATTGCCGGGCAGGGCATTGCCAACCCGCTGGCTACCATCCTCAGTGCTGCAATGATGTTGCGTTACAGCCTGAATGAGGAAAAAGCCGCCCAGGCCATCGAGGCGGCGGTCAGCAAGGTGCTGGACCAGGGGCTGCGTACCGCCGACATTATGTCGGAAGGCGGTCAGAAGGTATCCACTCGCGACATGGGTGAGGCGGTTCTGAACGCGCTTTAAAGCACCACTGGTTTGCTCAATCGAGACCCGACAACGGCAGGATGCAGCCGTTGCGGGATCATCCATCCTGTCCCTGCCAGCGATAACGGTAGCGGGCGGGCATAAAACGAGGTTCAAAGGTCGCACATGAAGCGAGTTGGACTTGTAGGTTGGCGCGGCATGGTGGGCTCGGTCCTCATGCAGCGCATGCGTGAAGAAAATGATTTTGCCGACATTGATCCGGTGTTTTTCACCACTTCCCAGGCAGGGAAGCCGGCCCCGGACGTAGGCAAAGACGGCGTTCCTCCACTGCAGGACGCGTTCGATATCGACATCCTCAAGGGGATGGATGTGATCGTTACCTGTCAGGGCGGCGATTACACCACCGAGGTTTACCAGAAGCTGCGTGATGCAGGCTGGGACGGTTACTGGATTGATGCGGCATCCACTCTGCGTATGGTCGATCACTCTGTGATCGTGCTGGATCCGGTTAACCGTAACGTGATCGATGCGGCCCTGGATAAGGGCGTAAAGGATTATATCGGCGGTAACTGCACCGTGAGCCTGATGATGCTGGCCCTGGGTGGCCTGCTGGAGCAGGATCTGATCGAGTGGGTGTCTCCGATGACGTACCAGGCAGCGTCCGGCTCTGGTGCCCAGAATATGCGGGAGCTGTTGAACCAGATGGGCGCGTTGAATGAGAGCGTCAAATCTGAGCTGGCTGACCCGTCTTCCGCCATCCTCGACATCGATCGCAAGGTGACCGATACCATGCGTTCCGGCGATTTCCCCACTGAGCATTTCGGTGTGCCGCTGGCGGGCAGTCTGATTCCGTTTATCGACAAGCAGCTCGATAACGGCATGAGCAAGGAAGAGTGGAAAGCGGGCGTCGAGACCAACAAGATTCTTGGTCGGAGTGACAACCCGATCCCTATCGATGGTATCTGCGTGCGCATTGGCGCCATGCGTTCCCATAGTCAGGCGCTGACCATCAAGCTGAAGAAAGACCTGTCAGTTTCCGAAATTGAAGGCATTCTGGCCAAGGCCAACGACTGGGTGAAAGTTATTCCCAACGATCGCGATGCCACCATGCAGGAACTCACTCCGGCCAAGGTCACTGGCACACTGAGCATTCCGATTGGTCGAATTCGCAAGTTGTCCATGGGGCCGGAATACATTTCCGCTTTCACGGTGGGTGACCAGTTGCTGTGGGGTGCTGCAGAACCGCTGCGTCGGATGCTGCGAATCCTTCAGGAACGTTAAAAAGTGTTACACAGCGGTAATTAATGCCAACTGTGTCCGGTTTTTTGCAAGCCGGTCAGGGGCGGAGGCTGATTTCAGCGTCCGCCCCTGTTATTTTCAAGGGCGCTAAGGAGTTCCGCCCGATAGATAAAAAAACGGTGCAAGGATTGCAGCTGATTGATTGATAAAACGGGTTTTATCAACAATACTTGCCAAACCGAACGGTATAATTGCGATATAAAAACGAGAAATAACAAGGCGAAAGTCATCCAACCTCGTCCGATTCTGTTGAGATACGGCAGTAAAGAATAACGGAGACTGGAAAGGAATAAGCATGAAGGTACGCAAGCTTGCGGTTGCCCTGGCGCTGGCGGGAGGGCTCGGCTCTGGAATGGCTCAGGCGCTTGGACTTGGAGAAATTGAGCTCCAGTCCTGGCTGAATGAGCCACTGGATGCAGAAATATCACTGAATCAGAGTCGCGGTGTTGATCCCGGTGAAGTGTTCGTCAATGTGGCACCGGAGGCCGCCTATGAGCGCGTCGGCCTGGACCGCCACCAGTTTCTGAGTCAATTAAGGTTTGAAGTGGTTACCGGGACGGATGGCAACCTGGCCATCAATGTTTCCTCCCGGGCGCCGGTACGCGAGCCGTATCTGAATTTCCTCCTCGAGCTGACCTGGCCCAATGGTCGCCTGATGCGGGAATATGCCGTGCTGGTCGATCCTCCGGTCTACGCCGAGGAATCTGGTATTGAGGAGCAAGTCAGTGCTCCGGCCACGACAGCCACCCGACAGCAGCCGGCGCGCAGCCAGGAATCTGTTCGCCGTCAGGCGGCAGCAGAAGGCACCATGTCGCGGGGCTATCAGGCAGATACGTTTGGTCCGACAGGGCCCTCCGACACACTCTGGACCATTGCCCAGCAGGTACGTCCGGATGGTTCGGTTTCCATGCAGCAGGTTATGCTCGCGATTCAGGATCAGAATCCTAATGCGTTCATTGGTGGGAATATTAACCGCCTGAAGCGTGGTGAGGTGTTGCGGATTCCTTCCCTCGATCAGATTCGGAGCCGTAGCCGCGCTGAAGCCAATCGAGTAGTTGCACAGCAGAACCAGGAATTCCAGTCTCCGAGAACCGTTGATGCAACGGATACCGCCCAGGCTGCGGCAGGACAGGGTGCTACTCAGGCGGCAGCGGGTGATGAGTTGCGCCTGCTGGTTGCCGATGAATCGGAATCCCGGTCTACCGAAGACGGTGGTTCTGCCGGTGGTGACGGCGATCTGCCGGGCGGTGTTGATGCCGGTTCCGCAGTTGCGATGGAAGAGCTGGAAGCCGCAAAACGCGAAAATGACGAACTCAATACCCGTGTCCAGGATCTACAGGACCAGGTTGAGACCCTGCAGCGGTTGCTGGAACTGAAGAACAGCCAGCTTGCGGATATGCAGGGTATGGTGTCGGAAGAAGAGTCTCCAGCTCCGACCGATACTGCTGAGACAGAGTCTGACGTTGAACCGGCGACAACACCAATAGAAGGTGATCTGGGTGCCGGCACCGGTGAAGATCCGTTCGGTGGTGGTCAGGCTGATGAAGTCCTTGAAGGTGAAACGGCCGACACACCGATGGCGGAAGAAGATAGCGCCATGGTCCCGGACGAAGCCGATATTGCAGGTGAAGAACCGTTTGGTGGTGATGTCGAAGGGGGTGCTGCTGATGAGGTGGTGGCAGAGCAGCCTGCCGTTACCGAGCAGGAATCTCCATCTGAATCCGAGCCCGCGGCCGTCCCGCAGACCCAGCAGCCAAAGCCGCTGCAACCAGTAACGGCGCCTGAAAAGGCATTTCCGGGTAACATTATTGACGGTATTCTGAACAATCCGATGTATCAGATTGCCCTCGGTGGTGGTCTTATCCTTCTGCTTCTGTTGTTGTTGCTCGTGGCACGACGCAATGCCAATCGCGAAAAAGAATTCTACGACCAGTTGAACAGTGATGAAGGCGAAGGCGGTGATTCGTTCGACCTCAGTCTCGAAGATGAGGGTGAGGCAGAAGCGGAAACCGGTGATGCCATTGCCGAAGCAGAAACCTATGTTGCTTACGGTCGTCACGATCAGGCAGCCCAGGTGCTCGAGAACGCCATTTCACGTGAGCCCAGCCGTACTGATCTGCGCCTGAAGCTGTTGTCTGTGTATGCGGACAATCAGGACCGCGACGCGTTTGAAAAGCAGTACCGTGAAGTTGAAGCGCTGGATGATGAGGCAGCTATCCAGGAAGCTGAATCCCTCCGGGAGCGCCTTGCTGAAGCTGAAGCGATGCCCAGCATCGACGACCTTGAATCCCAACTGCGCTCGGATTCGTTCGGCAGTCAGCCAGAGCAAGGGCCGGCCACCGAGCATGCTTCGGATGACTGGGATATCTCTGACGAGCTGAAAGCTGACGAATTTGAAGCCACTTCAGAGCCCGCTGATGAAAATGAGTTCGGTGAGCTGGAATCCGATGTCAGCAAAGAATCCGATGGCCGGGATGACATGATTGAGTACGATCTGTCCGGCATCGGTGAAGAACCGGAGTCTGAAGACGAGTCCGCCACCGAAACGGATTACGCTTCCCTTGATCTGGATTCCGGTCTGGATGAGGCAGCCGGGACTTCCGAATCCAAAGAAGAGGACTTCAGTCTGGATTTCGAGTCGGCCTTTGAAGACGACGCACTCGCCGGTTCAGATGAGCCCTCCTTGGAAACCGATGAAGCGGAGCCGGTTGAGGCGGATCAGTCTGGTACCGTTTCGGATCAGGAAGACGATCTTGAGCTGGGCTTCGATCTTGATGACGACCTTGAGCCGACGGAAGAAGAGCCAGTTAAGCCGGAGGACACCGAGGTATCGGATCTGGACCTGGAGTCTGATTCGCTTGACGAATCCTTCCTGGACGAGCTTGATGCGGAGCTGGATAAGGTTGCCGGCGAGGATGAAGACCCCTCTGAACTGGAGCTCGGCGAATCTGATCTGGATGACCTGGAGCTGGATGTGTCTGATGAAGATCTGGCGCTGATGGAAGAGTTCTCTGATAACGGAGAGCCTGCAGTTCCTCAGGAAGACGAACCATCCCTGGAAGATGAGCTTGGGCTGGAAGATGCGCTCAGCGAATCCGAGGCTGATGAGCCGGGCGTTGACCAGCAGAATCCGGAAGAGCTGGCGGAGCAGACAGAAGAG
>Ga0207798_100441_pt1 | contig 11213 bp, 8 predicted proteins | sample TtanPargueraPR_8_FD_187278 | JGI IMG/M metagenome (GOLD analysis project Ga0207798, IMG submission 187278) | Anaerobic enrichment media microbial communities from Bioluminiscent Bay, La Parguera, Puerto Rico - Tt and E1 (SPAdes) | ecosystem: Environmental > Aquatic > Marine > Unclassified ... | reverse complement strand
TCACGTGCTGCTCGTTGAAAAGCAGGGGACTCGTCTTTTAACCATTCCAGACCAGTCAAGGACCAGGCGCGAGTTGCACGAAAACGTGACGCGGAAGCATACGGATCTCCTTGTACGTGATCGATGAACAAAGTGAAATCAGTGAAGTCGTATTGACCTTTGATTTGCTGATAAGCGCGGTAGTTCTGCTTTTCAATTTTCTTAAGCGTGGCAGTCAACTGATCCATGAAGATATTGGCCTTTTAATAGAAGCGGGCGGCGATTATAGAAACCACCGACACCTTAGTAAAGAGAATGCTTAGGAAGAGTAGGCGTATTGTCCGCCTGAAAGACGCTGATTAAACAAACTTTGCTCAAATTCATTACAAGGCATCGGTTTACCATAGAGAAAGCCTTGCCCAATATCACAACCCTCACCAATAAGAAACTGCTCTTGTTGGGGGGATTCAATGCCCTCAATAACCACTTGGAGGTCCAGTTTTTTAGCTATGTGTATGATAGAGCAAATGATCGCACGATCATCGTCCGACTTTTCCATTTGCTGGACAAAGCTCTTATCAATCTTGATGGCATCAAATGGGTATTTCTTCAAATAGCTGAAAGAGGCGTACCCTGTACCGAAGTCATCAAGTGACAATGTCACACCTAGTTCGTGCAATTTGTTTAGCGTTGTGCGTGCTACTATTTCGTCGGCAATTAAAGCGCTCTCGGTCACCTCGAGTTCAAGAAAATGTGCTGGTAAATGGAAGGATTCGAGTAGGTGTTGCACTTGCTCTGCAAAGTTCACGTTTTGTAATTGAATTGGAGAGACGTTAACGGCAATTTTGAAATTATCAATTAACTCCGACCACTGTTTCGCTTTGTCTATCGCGGTACGAAGAACAAAAGAGCCAACTTCAAAAATAAGCCCGTTTTGTTCGGCCATATGTATTAATGCTTCGTTAGAGACGTCGCCCAGTATTGGGTGTCTCCAGCGCAGCAATGCTTCTGCGCCAATCCATTTGTGAGTATGGGGATGAACTTTGGGCTGAAAGTACAGCATCAGGTCGTCATTTCTTACCGCTTGCAATAAGTAGCTTTCCAATTGATTGTGGTTGTTTAGCTCATTCGAATGACTTTCACAAAAATAACTATACGCTTCGCCAGACTCTTTACACAGCAGCATGGCATAGCATGCATTTTGAAGAAGTTGTTTGGCATTGCTGGTTTGGTGGGCTTGTACAACACCAATATAAGAGTTGAGGTGAACCTCTGTGTCTTTTATATAAAAGCTTCCCAAGCCAATATTGGTGATATCATCCAGTAGCTTACGCAATTTCATATCAATATCGTTGCCCCAAATGAGTAATACAAGGTCATTCGAGCTCGGCCTCCCGGTAACAAAATAACTCGATTCTCGTTTACCAAGGCGATACCGAAATTCTTTTAATATCTCGTCAAAGGCCTCAAAGCCATAACGGGTTTGGATACTGCGAGCATTACTAAAGCCAATGTTTATCACGAGCAGTGATTGCTGACTATGATCCAACGTTCCGAGTGTCTCTCCGACAACACTTTCCAGTGCTGCGCGGTTTAAGAATCCGGTTCCCTGATCGTGTGTTTTTTGGTAGCTCACTTGTTTTTCTGCAGCCTTACGACGATCAATCTCTTTTGTTAGGGAGTAACTCAACTGCGCTAGGTCAGTAGTACGGTTCTCAACTCGATTTTTGAGTTCATTATTAAGACGCTGGAGTTTGTGTTGCTGATACACGACGGAGAGCTGCGCTTCGATTGAGTCTTTGAAAGTTCCGAGCAATTGGCGGTAAGTGTCGCTGTGTTCATTCTTCTTGGAATCAAGCATGCAGATTGTTCCAAACGTCTCTCCGTTTGGCCAGAATAACGGTAAACCACAATAAGATATCATGCCTAGTTTGATGTCAGGGTTATTGCACCATTCTTCATCCTCGAGCGCACTAGGAACCATGAGTTCGCTCTTATGCTCAATGACATGCTCACAATACAAACCGTTCCCGAGTAGTTCAGCATCGCCAGTACGATAGGGGTTACCTTGAGTTTCACTGGATGTGTTGACTTCAATACGATCTGGATGGATACGCATGATTAATGTGGTGGGTACGTGCGTTATTTGAGCCAGTAAGTTGACGATTTCCTGCCAGCTTTTTTGCATAGACTCAGGGATTTCATAATCTAATGTTTGCAATCTCCCCATATAGGTCATCCTTTACGTGGTTTCACTTCCTGTGAATTTAAAATGTAGACTGCTCTATCTTGTTCTCGGTTTTTAATTAAGTATAGGGTGGCTGGGGCTTGAAACAAAAAAAAGTCCTGAAAAGTGTTCAGGACTAGGAATAGTTATCACATATCTCATACTTGAAACAGATAACAAGCATTAAGGTTTAAGCGATTTTAGCGACTCAATAGAAATGTCTTGCGAATAGTCGACGTCTTCAAAGTTAAAGCCATTTAGCTTCATAAATTCATCTTTAAAGCCTTGGTAATCACCAATCTCTTTAAAGTTATTGGCGTTCATTTGTTCTAAAAGAGCATGGACTTCTTGTTGTACTTGCGGGTCAAGCTCTAAGTCGTCTATCCGGATTAAGCGTTCGCCGTCAACAGGCACTTTATCTTGATCGTACAATTTAGTGGTAAACAGTCGCTGCATTTGTTCAATACAACGTTCGTGAGTACCTTTTTCCTTCATCACTCGATAAAGTGCTAATAGGTAGGGACTTAGCGCAGGAATGAACACACTGGCTTTCGTCACCAACGCCTTACACACTGTTGCGTAAGCACCGCCGTCAAAGTTGGCAAGTTTTAGATTCAACGAGTGACTTGTTTGGTGTAAATCTATTTTCGCTCGACCTAACGTACCATCGAGATAGATAGAGTGCGTAACGTCTGGTCCCATGTAAGAAAACGCGATGGTTTTGCAGCCTTGTGCAATCGAGTCGTTATTAATCAGTGTATCTATCCAGCTTTCCCAGTCTTCACCACCCATCACTTTGATAGTGGCTTCGGCCTCTTCCTCTGTTGCGGGAGTTAAAGTGGTTTCTACCCACTGATCGTTTTCCAGCATAATTGAAGCGCCAGTAACAGGCTCACCAATAGGCTTAATGACACTGCGCCAAAACTCATCAGACTCTGGTTTAGGTCGAACACCCGTCGCTAAGCTATAGATGACTAAATCAACTTCACCTTCAAAGTACGTTTCAATGGCTTCAATCACTTGATTGCGGACAGAGTCAGAGAATGCGTCACCAACAATATTGATGGCGGTACGCCCCGCGTGATTTGCTTCTTGTTTAAAAAAGATGTTGTTATACCAACCCGCACTTCCAACGCCTTTATCTGAAGGCCCGCGCTCGAAGGAGACACCAATGGTATCAGCTTTAGCACCTCCGAAGGTGAGGGCAATACGAGCCGCTAACCCGAAACCAGAGGAAGCACCAATAATCAAAACCCGTTTTGGACCGCTTTTGATCTGCGGGGCGTGTTTTACGTATTCAATTTGCTCTTTAATGGATGCATGACACCCGTATGGGTGAGCAGAGCGAGCAACAACACCTTGAATTAAAGGGTCTATTCGCATGTTGTTATCTATCCTCGATGAGTGGAATTGAAAATAGATTAACGTAAAGTTAAGTAAAACTTATTGAGCTAGACCATTAAAATTAGAGATGTTTAATTAATTCTTGAGCAACAAAGTCAGCAATCCAAGGCTGTGCATCAGGCTTTGGGTGAAGGCCATCATCCATCATCCACTCGGGTTTGATGACCACATGCTCCAAGAAGAATGGTATCAAGGTAACTTGTTGATGTTGTGCAAGCTTAGGGTAGATATCGTAAAACATATCGCTATAGCGCTTACCATAATTAGGTGGCACTCGAATTTGCATCATGACAACGTCCGCACCTGAATCTTTTATCATGGTAATCATTTTTGAGAGATTCGACGTAATAAGTTTAGGAGGGAAACCCCTCAGGCCATCGTTGGCACCTAACTCAATGAGCACCATATCAGGGCTGTGCTGGGTTAGCAGCTGCGGTAATCGAGCTAAGCCGTTGCCTGTGGTATCGCCAGAAATGCTGGCATTAATAACTGTTACATCTTGACCATGTTCTGACAACGCATCAGGGAGTAAGCTAGGCCAACTCTTTTCGATCGGCATCTGATAGCCCGCGCTCAGGCTATCACCTAAGACAAGTAGCTTTTCGCTCGCATGTGCAGTAGCGGAAAAACAAAAAAATAGAACTAAGGAAAGTATACGAATCATGCAAACACCTGTACTTAATGCACCTATTGTTCAAGCCAATTTGGTTTCTAAACAAGTCTCTACTAATCAAGAGCAATTAACAATCCTCAAAGATGTAAATGTTGACATCAGGAAAGGAGAAAAAATCGCCATCGTCGGTACTTCCGGTGCGGGTAAGTCAACGTTGATGACGTTGTTAGCTGGCCTTGATACACCAACATCAGGTGAAATTACCTTGTTAGGTCATGAGTTATCAAAACTTGACGATGAAGCTCGCGCAAAAATTCGCGCAGACTCTCTGGGTTTTGTTTTCCAAAGTTTCTTATTAATCCCGAGCTTGAGTGCATTACGCAATGTTACGCTTCCTTGTCTTTTACGTGGTGAAGCCGAAGATGAAGCAAGAGCAGCCGAATTATTAACCGCTGTTGGATTGGAAAAACGTATCGATCATCTTCCAAGTCAATTATCTGGTGGTGAACAACAACGTGTCGCGCTAGCACGTGCCTTTATGACACAGCCTGAACTGTTATTCGCAGACGAGCCTACCGGCAATCTTGACCATCAAACCGCAGACAAAGTGATTGAGCTGCTATTCGATCTTAATGAGCAGCATGGAACAACGCTGATATTAGTTACACACGATGGTCACCTAGCAAGTCGATGTGACCGTATTTATCGTATGGAGGCGGGTGAGTTTAAGGAGGAGGTGTAATGTCTGCAGTATCATCAAGCGAAGCAACATCGACAGAAAGAAGCAGTGCAATAAAACACTCGTCAAACAAAAGCCTAATACGTTGGAGTTTCGGCGAAATAAGACAGGGGAACCTTTGGCCTATTAGCGTTGCTCTTATTCTTGTGATTGCGAGCATCTTTGCGCTTTCTGCATTAGCGGAGCGAATGGAGCAGGTGATCGTCAAACAGGGGAAGGATGCATTGACAGCGGATGCGGTGTTTGTGTCTGCTAATCCTATACCTGACACGTTGTTATCCTCGACTGAAAACCTAGAACGTTCGACGATGACACGATTTGCCACGATGGCATTTAGCGACAATGGTATGCAGTTGATTTCCGTAAGGGCAGTGGACGACAATTACCCTTTAATGGGAGAACTGGTACTAGACAACAACCCATCCGGTCGCGTTAAAGAGAACCAACTCTGGCTTGATGAGCGGATTATGGCTCAACTAGACGTCAAGTCGGGTGACAGCGTCACTATAGGCGATGCCGATTTTACGGTTTCAGGTGCAGTACTGATGGAACCTGGATTAAGCTTTAACCCATTTCAACAAATGCCTTCTGCATACATTCATCAAAAAGACGTTGAGAAAACGGGAGCGATTCAAGTCGGGAGTCGAGTTCAATACCGTCTGTTTCTACAAGCCGATGATAAAACACTAAAGAGCTTACAAGATGATACGCAGCTTTCTCCGAGCGATCGCTGGCGCACGCAAGATACTGCCAGTCGTAGCAATGAGGTTTTTGAACGAACAACGCAGTATTTGTCTCTAACTGTTGCGATTGTCATCATTATGGCAGCGACAACATTGGTTCTTACTTGCCAAAACTATGTGAATAGTCGAACACAAACCATTGCGATGCTAAAAAGCCTTGGCGCAAGTCGACGATGGATTGAAAAATGGCTGTTTATTCAAGTCACAATCCTGCTCATTAGCGCCAGTGTCGTTGGGTTATTGTTGGGAAGTGGGCTGGAGTACTTGTTGCGCATTCCACTCAAAGACTTATTACCCGAGCCTCTACCTAGTTACGGCGTCACTCCATATCTAGTGTCGTTTATCTCAGCGGTCCTGATCACCGTTCCTGCCCTTGGCATACCATTGTTGGGTTTGATTAAAACTCCAGCCTTAGAAGTGCTACAGCAGGGTAAAGCACAACGTTCTTGGAAGCGAATGTTGCTCGTTCTAGTCCCCGTTGTTCCATTACTTTTGCTTTATGCTGATAATACCTTAGTTTGGATTGTTCTTATTGGTATTGCAGTACTGTTTGTTGTGCTTGCTGCAGTGAGCGTCGCACTCACAAAATTGTTTGCGCGTATTTCAACACAACCTGCCATGAAGCTTGCGTTGAGTCGTATCAACCGCACGCCAGTAACCAGTGGCCTGCAGTTTGGTGCTTTGGCGTTGTCTTTGATGCTGCTATCTATTATCTGGCTTGTGCGCAGCGATATTCTCGCGGATTGGGAGAGAACCTTACCTGCAGACGCACCAAATGTCTTTGCATTAAATATTGGTGATTACGAACTCGATAGCTACCTAGAAACCTTAGATAAAAATGGGGTTACACGGTCACAAGCTTATCCAATTATTCGTGGTCGATTGACAGAGATTAATGGTCAAAACGTCAAAGAGATTGAATACGAAGGAGAAGGCTCTGACGCAATACGTCGTGAATTGAACCTTACGTGGGGAAACAGCCTGCCAGAGTATAATGATGTACTTGCGGGTGAATGGACAAATAAAGGGAGTGTCTCTGTAGAAGCCGATGTAGCAAATGACTTGGGCATCGAACTTGGTGACAAACTGCGCTTTGTTATTAATAGCCAGAACTACGATGCGGTAGTAGATACCATTCGTTATGTTGAATGGCGTGATATGAAGCCTAACTTTTACTTTATTTTCTCATCCGACGTTATGGCTAATCTACCGGGTTCTTACCTCATCAGTTATAGAATTGATGAAGGGAACGAAGCACTATTAACGTATATGTCTCGATCTCACCCAACGGTATCTGTTTTAGATATTCGTACCATGGGCGAAAAAATCCAGGACTTGATTCAACAAATCGTATCGGCAATCACTATTCTTGCTCTTTTAGGCGTGGTTGCGGGGTTGCTACTTATCTTTACGCTATTGAGATTAAGCTTATCCCAACGTCAGCAGGAGATCCGTTTGTATCGCACATTAGGTTCAAGTAAAAAACGGATCAATACAACTCTGTGGGCCGAATACGGCATTATGGCGTTGATAGCTAGCGGTGTCGCGGTATTCGCTGCGGAAGTTTGTGTGGCCGCGGTAATGACATATGGCTTCGATCTAAACGCACAAATTCACCCCGAATTGTGGATAGCTTTACCACTGGCAACATTTGTTACGTTGGCACTTGTCGTAATGAGTTTGTTGAAAAGATTGTTAACGCCAGTAAACACTTAATCACTGCAAATGTTATTAAATGTGGAACACTCCATGACACTTTTATTTTAGTTATCCACAAAAACAGTGGATAACTTTTGGGATAACTAAATGGGGTAAAAAGTGGGGTGTTTCTGCAGGCTTTGCGCCATGGGTCTTACAGTGAAATTGTTATTCACATAGGCATAAAAAAGTGTCTTCCTAACCATGTCGTCAAGTACTTTTTTTGCAATTTTTTTCTACTTTAACGCACCATAAAGGCGCAGTTGGATATTTCGCAAACCCATGAACTTTTTGTGATTTTAATCAAGCCCAAACACGAGTAGAATCCACCGTTAGTAAAGAATTTTCCTTATAAAATTTTTAGTGAAGCAATGAAGTCTGAGTTTCCAAATTACAAAGATAAGCACATCGCTGTTGTTGGTGGCGGTGTCGCAGGTGCAACAGCAGCAATTCATTTTGCGGAGCTGGGTTTTAAAGTTTCCGTAATAGAGAAGGGCGTATCACTGGTAAATGGTCCGCCCATTTGCCATTTACATGCAGGTGGCAACTTATATCGAGAGATTTCTGAGCAACAATGTTTAGATTTGTTAGCACAATCCATTGATACCGTTCGCCTATATCCGCTTTCACTGAATATTCGCCCGACGATCATTGCAGTCCCTTATTCTGATGGTGGAGATCCATCCGCACTGATTCCTCGACTAGAGGTGGTGAAAAATGCTTATCAAACGCTCGTTGATAAAGATCAAAGCAACAAAGTGCTTGGTGAGCCAAGCGAATACTACAAATTGTATTCAAAAGAGGATCTAGAAGCACTCGCACAACGTACTCAACCAAGTCACCCTGCAACCTTTGATGAGTGGTGTATTCCTTTTGCTCAACATGCTGATCTAGAAGCGCTAAAGTACCCAGTCGTGGCGGTTCAGGAATATGGCTGGAGTGTTTTTCGCCTTGCCGCAATTGCCAACTTAACGTTGAACGCTCTGCCAAACGCTTCAGTATGCACACAAGCAACGCTCAAACAAGCGGACTGGATGGGTAATCACTGGCAACTTGGTTACGAACGAGATGGCATTGATTATCTTATGACATGTGACTACTTGGTCAATGCATGTGGTTTTGAAACAGGATCCATTGACAATACCATCGGTGCCAAGCGTGATAGGTTAGTTGAGTTTAAAGCCGCTTACGTAACCAAGTGGGCAGACTGCCAACAACTGTGGCCAGAAGTTATTTTCCATGGGCCGCGTGGAACTGATAAAGGAATGGCTCAACTGACCCCCTATGGTGATGGTTATTTTCAGCTTCACGGCATGACGAAAGGCATTACGCTATTTGAAGATGGCTTAGTTGAGAGTACGCCGTCCTCAGCTCAGCCCGAACTGCCAGTTCCTTTACTCTCAAAGATACGTAACGGTTGGCGAGAAGAAGTCTTAGAAGAACGAACCAATAATGCTATCAAACACATGGCGCAGTTCATTCCCGACTATCACTCTGCTATCAAAGGGGGAAAAGCCCTGTTTGGTGCCCAGCAAATTCCTGGAACGGATCCGGTACTCAGGGCAGCCGACGTGACCTTTGAAGACAACCATTACGCACGAATAGAAGTGGTAAAAGCGTCATCAACACTACTCGCAGCGCAAAAAATGCTTCAGTTCTGGTTTGATATCGAACCTAAACAAAACGTGGAATCCCAACATCCTGCCGCTGTGCATTGGTCTGAACAAGAAATTGAGCAGTACGCGATTAAACTCACTCAAGAGCGAGACTATCCGCAAGCATTAGCAGAGCGTTATGGGATGCCTGCATAACCGTTACGTATGGGCTCAGAGGTTGTACTAATATCCAAAAAACTGAGCCCATTGGCACCATACTTCTTGCAAGTCTTGTCTATCACCTTTCACAAAATTGACTTTTTGCCCGGGTTTCGCCTGTGCCAACCTTGGCAGGTCAATACGTGCTACACAGCCAAACTTAGGATAGCCACCGATGGTTTGGTGATCGTTGAGCAACACAATGGGATTACCATCGTTAGGAACTTGAATCGATCCTAGCGCAATTCCTTCCGACAGTACGCCTTCGTAAGGCGGTTTGATTTTGTTTCCCTCAAGACGATAGCCCATTCGATTTGAATCAGGGGATATGGTGAATGCGTTACTATAAAAGGCTTGGCGAGTGTCTTCATCAAAGTCCTCATTTTGATAGCCTTCAATCACTCTCAGCTTAATGGGTAAGTTGTAATCCGGCTTAAAGCGAAACGTCATCAGCCTTGGTTTGTGTTTCGGTAAGTTATGAGGAAAAAAGGGAAGAATATCGCCTGCTTTTAAAGCGCCACCATTTGAGTCATAACCACCAAGAGATTCTCTCGTGACTGTAGAGGCACTTCCTAAGTGCTGAGCAATATCGAACCCACCTTTAACCGCAAGATAGGATCGAAGTCCATTTTTTGCGACTCCGAACTGCAGCTTCTGCCCCTTCTTCAACGTAAAGTCAGACCAATTTGAGATAGGCTCACCATCTATTTTTGCATTCAAATCACCACCACATATTGCAAGATGGCAGTTATGTAGTGCGACAAAGCAAGCGTTACCCAAAGTAATTTCAATCGCTGCACAATTGACTACGTTACCAAGTAAATGGTTTGCCCAACTGTAGGCGTAATCATCTACGGGGCCACCTTGAGTCACGCCAATATGCGCTAAGCCAAAACGACCAAAGTCTTGAATCAAAGAAAGTGGCCCTGACTTTTCCACCAGCAATCCAGCGTAACTCATAGAACACCTCCTAACTCGATAAACTTTTGTTTGGAAATAGCATTAAACGTGACCTTGTCACCTACTTCAAACGGTATAAAAGGTGGCGTATCAGAGAAAAGGGGAAGCGGGCTTCTACCGATAATGTTCCATCCGCCAGGACTATCTGATGGATAGACGGCCGTTTTAGAGTCTGCGATTCCCACGCTTCCGGCTGGTACTCGCGTTCTTGGTGTAGCTAACCTTGGCATATGTAATTGAGTATCGACATCGGAGAGGAATGCAAAACCTGGAGCAAAACCAATCGCTGAAACCGCATACTCGGCCTGAGTATGTAAAGAAATGAGCGCGTCTAATGATAGTCCACGATCTTGAAAGCGGGACAAATCTAGCGCGGTTTCTTCGGAGTAGTATACGGGAATAGTGATGTGGTTAGGTTGAACAAGGCTGAGCGATTGAGTATCAAACTGACTGATCATTTGATGCAGTTTATGCACTAAATCTTTTTCATTGATTCGAAAAGGCAAGTAATCAATGAGGATGGTTTGATAGGAGGGGACCACGTTCATAATGATTGACGCTAAAGTGTCTTTGATGTTTCGAGCAAGTTCTCCGACCGCATTTTCAGAGATACTCTCGTCAAACTTAATGAAAATACTGCACTCGGAGATCAAAGAGATACTAAATTTCTCTTTATGCATTAATTTCCTCCCGCGTATAGGCTTTGACGGATCTTTTGGATCAGAGCGATCGACTCTTCATTGTCACCATGAACACAAATCGTATCGGCTTCCAGTAAAATGTAGCCGCCAGAAGCGGTTTTGACACGCCCAGAGTCTGCTAACGTACGGACTTGCTCAAGTATCGCATGCTCATTCTTTAACACGGCATTAGGCTGTGTCCTAGGTGTAAGTAATCCGTCATCTTGATACAAACGGTCTGCAAATGCTTCAAACAGCAAGGGAACGTCATAATCATCTGCGATTTCTAAGTATTTTTCGTTTTCCTGTGACGCTAGAATCATTAACGGCACTTTGAATAAAGCTGCCGCCTTTAC
>Ga0207798_100437_pt1 | contig 11354 bp, 5 predicted proteins | sample TtanPargueraPR_8_FD_187278 | JGI IMG/M metagenome (GOLD analysis project Ga0207798, IMG submission 187278) | Anaerobic enrichment media microbial communities from Bioluminiscent Bay, La Parguera, Puerto Rico - Tt and E1 (SPAdes) | ecosystem: Environmental > Aquatic > Marine > Unclassified ... | reverse complement strand
GATAGTATTTCTCAATCTGCTTCATCACTTCGCACACAGCGTAGTACGGTGATTCAAACGGTTGGTCAAAATGAGACAATGACGGTCCAAACAGAAGTTGTAAAAAACAATAACCATTGTCATGCACTAACCATAGAATACTTCGAGGTACTAAAGCACTATGCCATCGAACAAGAACTTGTTGATGTTCAGGAGTGTCTTTTTGTTCCGCTTCCAATGAGCCTGTTTGATCATGATAAAGTTTTACGTTGGAAAAATACTTTACGACGTTTTATTTATGGTAGGAAATTATTACGCGGATTTGACGCGATTGAAAGAATATCAAATAATTATGCCGATTCGGATTTACCTGTTGGTAGTTATGCTGATGAGATGATTGAAGACTTTCGTGGCAATTTTTCCATTTCTTTCTCTCTGAAAAGACCTTACATAAGTGAAATTGATGAAGCCACAAAAACAGAAAAAATAGATTTAGGGAAACATTTTCCATGGTTTGGCGGATTCATGAAGTTTTCTCTTGAACGCGAGGTTCCTTTGACTGAATCTGAGAAGGATGCGATCTTCGAATCAGAATATGCACCAAATATTGTTAGAGCATTTTTCGAAAAACTGGATGTCTATGGTATTGATGAGGATGGGAACGAAGTTAAATTGGACCTTGATCTGACCGTGCTTTCCAATTATAGAAGAGGTATTCCAATGAAAGTTAATATTTCAAGTCGTACAGTACCTCAAATTACCAGGCGTCAGATCAAACATTTACGATTTCGGGCTAATACAGTAGTCAAGGCTGAGTCAAAAATTATCCTGAATTCAGTTTTCCTGTATTACAGAACAAAACATCTGAATGAAGCCATAATCCGTAACGGGAAAGTAAATAATGATATCATTAATACCGTTAAGGTTGAGATTAACTTCCCTAATATTGAAGTTGTTGAGAATACAGATGCAGCTTTAATGTATACTCCATTATCAGATAAAGAACTAAGAAATCCTCGTAAAGAGGACCGGGAAGCTGCTGCTGCACTTGTGAGCTTTTTGAATGAACACATGGAAATGGCACACAAAGTAATATGGTCAAGCCTCGATTCAAGTCGCTTGTTTGGTTTGCTTGATGGTTATATTGCGCCTAATTCTGGAGGGAAGAGCGTTTCAAGTGTTGTTGAAAATAAAATCCTTGGAATAGTAGGAAACAATATTGTCCTCAAAGTTGTAGCGGGTGAGCGACTCGATCCGGTTTTCAGAAAAGTTGAGGATTTAATGTCTTATTATAAACCTACAACAAATCCTGATCCATTCCGAATCAGCGTGCCCACTAAAGGAGTATATGCCGAGTCAGTAATGGGGAAATGCAACAGTTGTGAAGAAATAGATGAAACAAAACATTGGCGATTTAATGAGGTTCCGTGTGGAACTCAACCGACATCTATTAATCCTGTTTCAACTGAGAGTAGAAGATCAGATACAGGAGATTTACAAGTAAAAGATCTTCCATCAAGTATCATTAATATGCAGAATACACCAGCCGCACCTGATCCTACCGGATTGACCGCCGCATTGAACCTATTAGGTAAAAGTGATGTATTTAAGGATATTACAGGACTTGCTGGCACTCAGGCTAATGCATTAAAAGCATTGGAAACGAATGCAAAAAATGTGACTGCATTGGCAGGTATGGCTGCAGATCTCAAAAAACAAAGTGCAATGAAAAAAGACATTGGCAAAACACTTAAAACGATTAAAGAAGCTGAAGGTAAAAAACAAATATCAAGTGATCAGGCCAACAAACTTGCATACAGTGCCTTGAGCTCTATGGTGGGTGAGCCAACGAATAAAAAGAAGAACCTGACAGAAGAAAAAGAAGTCAAGGAATTAATTAAATCACAAACCGAAAAGAAGTCACCTAATATAAAGATTAACAGGGCGGACGAGAGTATTGAGGTTAATGATTCTGAACAGACAGGGACCCAGGAAACAAACTTTGATTATACCGTTCCAGGTTTGGTTCCAATAATTGCCCAACCTTCTAATATGACTTGCTGGGCAACGGTTGCAACCATGATGATGTCATGGAGGGATAAAGTAAGTTACAGCATTCAGGATGCAATGAACCAGGCAGGTGCTAATTATCGCGCAATGTTCGATGCCAATGAAGGTTTAAAGGCTGCAGATCACGAAGATTTCGCAGCGGCTTGTGGAATGGGAACAGAATTTCCTATGAGTTATACTGTGAGCGGTCTAAGGTCATTGATCGAAACTCATGGCCCAATTGTCGCAATAGCAGATGAAGCTCCAGGTGATTTGTGGGCAATTCATGCAAGAGTCATTAGAGGAATATTTGGTGATGGTACTCCAGATGGAACATCATTACGCATCAATGATCCTGCAGGTGGAAGACAATATACCGAATCATTTCGTGCGTTTACTCAGAAGTTTGAAGAAGTAGCGGAATCACCAAGGATCCAAATAATGCACTTTTGATTTTTAGGAATTTGGGAGATTACCCTTTTTTCCTACGATTGATTCTGTTAAATTTTGGGGAATTCTCATTCGAGAGTTCCCCATGTTTTTCTTAGTAAGCTTTTTGAAAAATTGACTTTGAGATTTTCACTTTGGTATCCAATGAATGGATTATTACATTAGTTTAATACGTTAGTACAACTCGGGACAACGAGAATGGCGAAAGATCCTGTTGAGTTGATAGGTAAAGGGTCTGATGTTTCTGATGTGTCAACACTAAAAAGGAAAGCTAAGAAGAAGCTTGTGACCAATAAAGTGGTATTGCCACTTATTGATTATGCCAGGAGTAAAGGAGACAAAGAAATGGTGAGGACTTTATGGAATACATATCATTGTTTGGATCGAATTATCCTTTCCGATAATAAACTACATGGAGTCTATTGTAAGAATCGAATTTGCACGGTCTGCAATGGGAATCGAAAAGCCGAACTAATTAACAAATATCTTCCTGTTGTAGAGACTTGGCCCGACCCACATTTTATTACTCTTACTGCGAAATCATGCCCTGCTTACAAGTTATATGGTCGAATGCGAAATACAAAACGGGCCTTCAAAAAAATATCCGAAAAAATTAGGAAAAGACACCAAAGAAGAAAAGGTCCAAAATTGGTTGCAATTAAATCATTAGAATGTAACTTCAATCCATCTAAAAGAACGTATAATTCACACTTTCATATCCTGGTTCCATCGAAAGAATTAGCAGATATAATTCTGGAAGAATGGTCAAGTAAGTGGACGAATAAATATGCTCTAAGATTAGCCCAAAATATCAGAAAGGTTGAGGTTAGGGAACGGGATTTGATAGAAGATGTAAAATATGGTAGTAAAATTCTAACTGAACCAAATCCCAATCATAAAACCCAAAAGAACAAAATATCCAGGAAGGTTTATATTGCAGCACTTTATAACATATTAAGGGCAATGCGTGGACTACGTCTTACAGATGCCTAAGGATTTAAATTACCTAAAACGGTGAAAAGGATTAATTCTATTACAGCCTATGAGTATGAGGAACTATCATACGAATCAGAAATTATGGATTGGGTGAATGAAGATACTGGAGAACAATTGTCAAAGTACGAACCTGAGCTGGGACTAATACATATTCTGAATAATAATATTGATTCAGAACTCGGCTAAGAGCCAGGGTCAAAACGCATGACAATTTGGCCTAACGTAACAATAATGTGTGGCCCGGCGAGCACTATTGTAGATAAGTGTCAGTATGCCAGATCGTTGCGCAATTCTGATTTGTCCTGTAATTTAGTATTGTGTTAAGTAGCATAATTGTCGGTTACTGAAAATGGTCTGTGTTTAGCATAAAAGATTTTTTTTATGCCCCCTGCTTGTAAGGCATAATAATTGCCTGGTAGTATAATTCTAAGTGCTTTATTCTTTTACCTAACTGACAGGAGCAAGGTAGTTTATCTAATGTGAATCCTAATTAAACAATTTCCGCAAGTACAATTAAAGTATTCATTTGAAAATCCAAGGGAGGGTGAAAGCACCTGAATGATAATTCAGGATGGTGAAATAGTGGATATGAAGGTTTCTAATGGAACCAACCTTCAAGTAATTTTTCTACGTTGAGGATCCTTAGGAAACTAAGGATCCTTTTTTTAGTCGTACCTTGAATTAGTTTGTTTTGTATTACTATCATGCATTCAACTACAAGATTGGCAAATACTGAATGGAAGAATTAAATTAAGATGAAGATTACTTGCCTGTCAAAAGTAGATTAAAACAAATAGTACAATCGGTCCGGATGGATCATTGAATAGAAAGGTCCAATTGCCTAAAATGGATTTTAAGTGGAAAGGGCATCATAGAATGGTAACAATGAGATCGAATATCCATCTTTCCCGTTATCAGAAACTTAACAAACATAAGCTCACAACCTGATGAGTATTATTCAATTTTAAGTTAAATATTTGTGCCATTTTCTATAAATATTATATCATTTTGTGTATTGATTTTACATTTTAAACCCATTATTTTTGAAAATTACAAGTAGTTGTAATTGTACATATGTATCTGTTCTGTCACGAACTTGAACGGGCTTTTGCAGCTCTTGCTGTTGTAGAACCAAGGTAGACTGATTAACTAAACTGGAACAAATTGAATCATCGCATCGACGCTGAATTTTGGCGGATGGTATGGAAAGATTTTAAAGCAGGCGATCGGGTTGCTTTTAAAACCATATATAACGAATTTGTTGATGCACTTTATTCGTATGGGACAAGATTTACTTCCGACCGCGATCTGGTGAAAGATGCCATTCAGGATTTGTTTATAGATGTTTATACCTACGGTTCAAACCTTCGCAAACCCGAGTCTCTTGAGTTCTATTTGTACAAGGCGCTTAAAAGAATCATTTTTCGCAAACTCATAGAAAAAAACAGGTACACGTCTGTTCAGGAAATTCACGAAAAATTTGAACTGAGATTTTCAATTGAAGAAGATTTTATTGATGATATTTCCGGAGAATCGTTTCAAAAACTTAAAGATGAAATTTCGCATTTAAATCCTCAAAAACGAGAACTGTTGTTCCTCAAATTTAATTCCGGATTAACTTTTAAAGAAATTGGCAAACTATTGGATATCAATCCTAACACGATTAAAAAACAAATATATCGTATTCTTGAAAAACTTCGCGAAAAATTAGGGGAAGATATATTTGTCTAATATACAATATGTTGGACAACATGATTTTTATTTGTTAAATTTTGTCCCATTATTAATTTTCCTCCCTCTTAGTACTAAACAATCGAAGAACTGACCTATGAATATATATCATCAACTGATAGAAAATCCGTTATTTTTTAAGTGGATTTATCACCCTTCACCTGATATTAATACTTACTGGGAACATTACCTGAAAGAACATCCTGAAGAAGCACATTTAATACGCGAATTTAAAGCCGGATTTGATAAACAGTTGCAGTATAAAAAGAATGAGCTTTCAGATTCAGAGAAAGAAGAACTTGCACTAAAGATCCTCAAACAACTTGATCATCATGATAGAACGAATAAACAAAGTAGGTTAATAAGATTAACCATGCGTTATGCAGCGGTCGCAATTTTTTTCTTGCTAATCGGGAGTGGCTTAACTTATTACTTCTTCGAAAATGTACGTGATAATCAATTTGCTCAACTTCCACCTCCACCAAGCACGAACATTCAGGAACCGACATTGATTCTAAATAATAAAGAAGAAATAGCACTTAATAAAGGCGAATCGAACCTGGAATATTCCAACATTGGTGAAGTTACGGTCGACCATAAGAAAGTTGAAAAAGAATTAATCCCGGGTGAGGTAAGTATGAATACACTGGTAATTCCATACGGAAACCGTTCTACAATAACCCTTGCCGACGGCACAAAAGTTTGGTTAAATGCAGGTAGCCGACTGATCTATCCATCTCGTTTCGTCGATCGCAACCGGGAAGTTTTCCTGGTGGGTGAAGCCTTTTTTGAAGTTGCAAAAAATGAAAACCAACCTTTCATCGTAAAAACTCCTGATATTCAAATAGAGGTGCTGGGCACCCAATTTAACATTTCTGCTTATCCAGAAGAGAATATTGTACAAACCGTGTTAACCGAAGGCAGTATTGAATTGGGATGGACAAATAGAGGATTATTCGACCGAAACACCCAGGTACATCCCGGCCAACTGCTTATTGCAAACAGGAGCGAAAAGAAAACTGCCCTTTATGAAGTCGACACAGACTATTATACCAGTTGGAAAGAAGGTTATTTAACATTTAACAACAGCGATTTGAGTCGGGTAGTAAAAAAGCTAGAACGCTACTACAACATCCGTTTTCGATACGATGATCCGATGGACGGAGTGATAAAAATTTCAGGGAAACTCGATGTGAAAAATGATAAGGAGGATGTATTCAAATATATGAATTCATTAACAGGACTAAATTTTACCAGAATCAATGAAACAAATTACATGATCAAATAAAAAAAGCCGGTATATGCGGCAACATACACCGGCTTAACCAATACCATCTATCAACAGTATTAATTTAACAATGTAAACTTATGAAAAAAAATTGGTTACGTGATTCTCTTGACCCGGGAATCCTAAAGAAAATTAGTAGAACTATGCGCCTAACGATTATCTTGATTTTTGGAGTCATTTTCACAGTTAGTGCAAGTGATTCCTACTCCCAGGCAAAACGAATGAATGTTCAGTTGAACAACAGCACCATTAGGGATGCTTTCAATTACATTGAGCAGAACAGTGAATTCATCTTTTTATACCGGGAAGATGACCTTGACAAATCAAGGGAAATCGATGTGGACCTGCAGAATGCAAGTATCAATGAAATACTCGATGAGGTACTTGCCGATCAGAATTTGACTTACGAGATTTTTGATCGTCAGGTGGTCATCAGAAAAGCTGATGATATTGATTCGTCAGGTCAACAAACCGATATAACAATCACTGGTGTTGTAACCGACATAATGGGTCAACCGATGCCTGGTGTTACGGTTGTAGTAGAAGGAACAACAATTGGGACCATTACATCAAATGATGGTTCATTTACACTTAACATTCCGGAAGATTCGGAGGAGCTACATTTCTCTTTTGTTGGAATGAAGACTCAGATTATACCAATCGAAGGAAAAACCAATTTTGTGATTACCCTTGAAGAAGATGCAATCGGTCTGGAAGAGATAGTAACTATCGGATACGGGGTTACAAAACGTAAAAATTTCACGGGTTCTGTCGCCAGTGTAGAGATGGACAATTCACCGATAATGAATAAATCGACTACTGATGCCTTTTCATTGCTAGACGGTTTAACAACCGGTATTAATTTTTCCAAATCTGGCGAAGCCGGTGCAGAAACAGAGTTGTTAGTACGTGGCCAGAAATCTATTAACGAAGAAAGTACGGCTCCTTTGTTAGTGGTCGATGGAATTATCTTCTCTGGCAGCATGAATGACATTGATCCGTCAACGGTTGAAACCATTCAGGTTTTAAAAGATGCTACATCTTTGGCAGCCTATGGATCGAGAGCAGCAAATGGTGTGATAATGATTACGCGTAAAAAAGGGATGATAGGGAAACCTATAATTTCTGTCAGCACATCTGTTGGTATTTCAAATCCGAATTACCGTCCTGATATGAGGGGGCCGCAAGGATATATTGAATTAATGAATGCACGCACCGCATCAACAACCTGGATGTCAGCATTGGAACAGGAGAATATCGATGCCAATACACCTACCGATTATTACGATATGATTACACGGACAGGTGTTCAACAGAACTACTCCGTGAATGTTTCCGGCGGTGGAAATGCCGTAGATTATTTTATTGGTGCTTCGTACCTTGACAATAAAAACTTTGTTGTTGGTGACCAGTACAAAAGGACAACATTTACATCAAGGGTAAATACAAAAATCAACGATTATCTTTCAGTAAGTGCTAATTTCGACAAAACGTTTAACAACTACGATGGTATAACGCCTAACTACGGTGCCGCAGTAACACTTTCACCCTGGACAGAACCTTATTTGTCCGACGGGAGATGGAGATTATATGTAGACGGTCGGGAAGAAACAACACAGAATCCGTTGTGGAATACAAAAGTTGGCAGAGACAGTGAAGATCGCAGGGATGCAACTATAATTGGCGGTACAGTCGATTTCAAAATTCCCGGAATTGAAGGATTGAGTTATAAAATAACCGGTTCGTACACAACAAATACCAGGTTGCGGCGTGACTTTAGGTATGAAACCAACTTCGTAAATTTAGCACTTGGGGAGGCAGGTTATACATCTGAAGCACAGTCTGCATATCTCGACAGAGCCAACGGATCAATACGTGAAGATAAAACGACCTCGTGGGTAATCGATAATATTCTGACCTATACAAATCAGTTTGAGGACCATTTTATCAACGCTACCCTGGTGTATACGCGTGATTCCAGACAATACGATTTCTTTGGAATGACAGGAACGGATTTTACCGGAATTGGTAACACCAATCTTGGCTTTTATGGATTATCGAATGCGGTAACTCAGGAGATTCAGCCAATTCGTTATACCTTACATAACGATATCGGTTACCTGGCTCGTGCAAGCTACTCTTTCAGAGACACCTACCATTTTAATGCTTCTTTCCGCCGTGATGGTAGTTCGGTATTCGGAGCCGACAAAAAATGGGGTAATTTCCCAGCTTTTGGAGTAGCCTGGACAATGTCGAATGAAGGTTTCTTAAGTTCAAGTACCATGATCAACAACTTAAAACTGAAGGCATCGTGGGGTAAAAACGGTAACCAAACCTTACAGCCTTACGGAACACTCTCAACCATGAATGTTGGTAGAGGCGGTAGAATTGCTTATTGGTTTGATGATCAGATTTTGTGGGGACAGAGTCTTGCAACTCTTGGTAACTCGGAGTTAGCATGGGAAACAACTACTTCTTTCAATATTGGTGCAGAAATCGATCTGATAGATCGTATCCATGTTGAAGTTGATGGTTATAAATCAGTAACAACAGACCAGATATTTAACAGAACAATTCCCGTTATGGGAGCTGGTATAACGTCGCAAATGGCCACACTCGGTAAAGTAGAAAACTGGGGTATTGAAGCGGTAGTTAACACTACGAATGTTCAAGCTGGCGATTTCCGTTGGACTTCCGGATTAACCTTTACAATGAACCGTAATAAATTGGCTGAGTTGTACGGAGGCGATGAAGAAGACGATCTAAACGCCAGTTTATTTATCGGCGAATCATTATCTGCCATATACGGTTATGAATGGATAGGTATTGTTCAAGAAAGTGACGTTGATTATATTGCTGCAAACGGTGGAGAACCGGGCGATGCAATGTATGCAAATATTGATGGAAGTGAAGATGGAGCAATTGGCGTAGACGATAGGAAAATACTTGGTTTCGGAAAGGAAAGTTTCAGGATGAGTTTACAGAATACATTCTCATGGAAGAGATTCCAGCTGTATGCTTTATTTAATGGAATATTTAGTGGAGGACAATACGGTTATGCGCAAAACAACATGGCTTATATGAGCTCTGATGGTTTTCAATATCATAACATGTTAAATCATCCTTGGTGGACGCCAGAGAATGCAAGCAATACTTATCCTCGTGTTAACTTTACTGACGCAAGATATACCGCATTGCAGAAATACACTTTTGTGAGACTTCAAGAGTTAAATTTATCCTATACGTTGAATAGTGATTTGCTTGAGAAATTTAAATTTTCAAGCTTGAAAGTCTTTGTGTCGGGTTCAAACTTGTTCTTCATTGCTCCTGACTGGGAATACAGTGATCCTGAAATCAGAAGTTTTTCGGCAGCACAATTGCCAAGAACGTTTACGCTAGGTATTAACTTTACACTCTAAACTAATTTGAACTATGAAAAATCTAAAGTATATAATTATTGGCTTAATTGCCATATCATCATTTTTACCATCGTGCGATAGTGATGAAGATTTTCTTACTGAAGATCCAAAAACGATTTACACCCCAGAAACTGCTTTTGAAAAAAGCAGCCAGGTAGATGCACAGCTGGTTACTGCCTACAGAAAGATCTTTAATATGTATGGTGGTTATCGAATGTTCTGGACCGGAGCTTCCACGCAACAATTGTTACACGGACAAGGTGCAGATTTTTTTGACAATGTCTTCACAGGTGCAGCCTTGCCTACAGCTAACGCCTTCTCGAATTATGCGCGCTGGTCGCCTGACTTTCCGATGTTTAACCGCCTTTGGGTTGATATGTACCAGCTAATTAGTTATGCAAACCTTGCAATTGCAGGAGCAGAACTGGTTGAATGGTCAAATACAGCAGATAAAGATTTTGCTGTTGCTCAGGCTCGATTCTTCCGCGGTTATGGCTACTTACGTTTGGCAGAATGTTTTGGAGGAGTGCCAATCGTTGAAGAAGTTAGTGAGCAACTTAAATTAGATTACACTCGCGATACTCGTGAAGCTGTTTATCAATTTGCAATCGCTGATCTGGAAGCAGCAGAAGCACTTCTTCCAATGTATCCCACACAAGATGGACGTTTGGCAAAGGGAGCTGCTAACCATTTTATTGCAGAAGCATACCTTGCACTTGGTATAGAAAACGGTAATGCAAGTAATTATGATAAGGCCATTGCGGCGGCAACAAAAACAATTGATGCGCACCCACTCATGACTCAACGCTTTGGGTCACGTGCAAATCCTTCTGATATGTCTACTAATAACGGAGTACCTGCTTACAGACCAGATGGCAATGTTTTCTTTGATATGTTCCAAATAGGAAACTATGACTACAGCGCAGGAAATACCGAAGCAGTGTGGACTTTGCAGGCAGCAACTTATGATGAAGCCATGGCAAACGGACTAATAGGTGGTTGGCCAGGAGCAAATCCTTATTATGGCTTAACAGCTTTTGTTGGTCCCGTATTCAGAAATATGGTATGGAGAGCAGATTTAGCGGAAGAGAACGCTGCAGCATGCCCATTTGCCGGAAATGTTGATCAAAGCCTGTTCCCTGGAGGAGCGACATGTGCCTACTTAGGAGGATTCTCCACAGGTGGTACAGCCGAAACGGATTATGTTTCGAAAAAAGTTTGGGCCGGAGAATACGCCGATGATATGCGTAATCTTCCGATAAACCTTACCAGAGAATTTGTATGTCTTGATCAGGATCACAGTTTGTATTTGCAGCCTGTTACTGCAGATATGATCACTGTTCCTGAAATGATGACTCCAATGCGTTCAAAAATTAAAATGGACGACTGGGGCTGGCATCCTTCAGAAATTCCAATGCATATCAACCAGTTTGGAAGAGACT
>Ga0207798_100436_pt1 | contig 11380 bp, 9 predicted proteins | sample TtanPargueraPR_8_FD_187278 | JGI IMG/M metagenome (GOLD analysis project Ga0207798, IMG submission 187278) | Anaerobic enrichment media microbial communities from Bioluminiscent Bay, La Parguera, Puerto Rico - Tt and E1 (SPAdes) | ecosystem: Environmental > Aquatic > Marine > Unclassified ... | reverse complement strand
TCCTGAAGATCCGCTTCAGGCCGATTTAAAACAATACAAAAAGAACCTCAAGAAAATAGTGGGGGTCCTGCTCAATACAGGTGCGGATCTCATTTTTGCCACCACAACTCCTTATCCCGAAAAGCTTGAAGGCCCGCTACGCGATCCGGGAATGGTGGAGAAATACAATCGGATTGCGGTAAAGCTTATGAACCGGAACAACATCATGATCAACGATCTGTACACCTTTGCACAGCCCCGACTGAATGAAATACAACTTCCGAACAACGTACATTTTACCGATTTGGGATACCGGCAACTGGCTGAGAAAGTGATTGATCGCATCACGGAAATGCTCGAATATCCGGTGCGACGCAACCACTAAAACCAGTGCTTCAACCGAAGGTGACTGTTGACTCGTGTCTTCAATTTCTGTAATTTGGGGAGCGAAACCCATTAAATCATATCATAAATGAAGACTTATTACGATGTGCACTGTCACATATTCAACAAAGATGTTATTATCCGTAAACTTGTTAACGTGGTGCAGTCGCTACTATCGATTCGCGACCTGCTCGATAAGGATTTTTCGAGTGAAGTGCTCAAACATAAAATCAACGAGATTACCCACGTCCTGACAGAAGTCACACAGGAATCGAGTGAAGATGTTTTTAAATCACAGGATAAAGTGTACAAGGGGCAGGTGGTAACCACACCACTAATGTTCGACCTGACTTATGCCGATGACAATGACGACGATGAAAACCGGAACAAACGCTACCGCCGGCGCATTAAGAGCATTTTCTGGCTGCTTCGAGTCGTTGTTCTTCCCGTAGTGGAAGGCATTGCGCGCCGTAAATACGATAACGACGAACTGGCCAAAGCAATCGACCAGGTGCAAAAGGAAGTCAAAAAATTTCAAAAGAATTTTAAAGTGAAATCGGACGAAGAAGTGGAAATTTTTGATAACGCCAATTATGAACAGCAAATTGCCGATCTTGAATACCTTTCAAAAAAATATGAAACCATCAAACCTTTTTTTGGTGTCGATCCGCGCCGCGAATATAAGGGACTGGTAAATACAGTTGAAAAGCTGAAAGAAAAGATCCTGGCCCACAATGCGCCCTTTTACGGAGTAAAACTTTATGCACCGGCTGGCTTCTCACCTACCGATCCCGTTTTAATGGGGAACGGCCATCAGGAAGGTGTTTATAGTTTATGCGAAAAACACAAAATTCCGATAACGGTTCACAATTCCAATGCAGGTTTTGCCTGTTTCTCAACCGTTCTCAACGTGCGGGGTCATGTATTGCTAAACAATAACATTGTTGAACCCACCAAGCCTTTGCGTTTCGATAACCGTTTTTTTAGCCGGCATGTGAGTGAGGCTATCGAGGAACGAGCAAAAAAACTGAATCATCCTCAATTATGGGAACTGGTATTACAGAAATACCCGAACCTGGTGATCAATTTTGCGCATTTTGGGGGTAGCGGTCAAATTATGGAATACGTGAATTACCATATTAAATTCGAAAAAGTAGATGCCGATATTTTTGAAGATGCCATTGTGCCGTTGTCGGCCACAGATAAAGCCGTGGTTAAGGCTGCCTACAAGGAGAAAAAAGGAAACATGTATTTGCGCAGTAACTTAACCATCGGTGAACGTGCAAAAGTGTGGAACGCACTGTACCGTGCCGGATTTATCGACAACTGGGCCAAAGCAATATTCGATCTGATCAAAAAGCCGGAGTACCCGAATGCATACACCGATCTGTCTTGTTTCTCGGAAGGAATGCTTATCGAATCTCCTGAAGATCAGAAGCTCACTTTTTCGATCAAAGAAGAACTAAAAACATTTAAAAACAGCTTCTTCGATAAACTGAGCGATTACGAAAAATCGAAGATATTATATGGCTCCGACTATTATCTGACCCAATTTTTCGGGCCCACACTGCAACAATATTTCGATGATTTTAAGGATGCCTTTGGGGACGATTTCGATCGTATTGCCATTGACAATCCAAAACGTTTCCTGAACTTTCAATAAGTACAAAATCATGAACAAAATCTCGCTTTTTCAGGGCGACATTACAAGATTGAAGGTAGATGCCATTGTAAATGCAGCCAACAAAACGCTGCTCGGCGGCGGAGGCGTCGATGGCGCCATTCACCGTGCAGCCGGTAAAGAATTGCTTGAAGAATGTCAAACGTTGAATGGCTGCGAGACAGGCGATGCCAAAATAACCCGGGGCTATCTGCTTCCTGCAAAGTTTGTGATCCATACGGTGGGCCCGGTCTATCGGGGAGGAAAGAATAATGAAGCTGAAAAACTGAGCTCATGCTACCAGCGCAGCCTTGAAATAGCGCTTGAGAATGCAATTAAATCTATTGCATTCCCAAATATCAGCACCGGAGTTTATGCTTATCCAAAGGCAGAAGCAGCAGAAATTGCCACTCGAACCGTCAAGGATTTTCTGAATAAAAATAAGGGCATTGACCAGGTGATCTTTTGCGTTTTTGACGATGAAAACCACCAATTGTACCAGCAACTTCTGCAACAATAAAATATTCGGTTGTTGTTATGCCCGTGTGAAATTTATTGCGGGAATTTATTGGAAATCCCATTTTTCTGTTCTTCATTTGAAGGAATATTTTCATTGCAATGGAATCGATAAAAGAGATTTATAAAATCGGGCACGGGCCGTCGAGCAGCCACACCATGGGTCCCAAAAAAGCCGCTGTAAATTTTCTGGATAAAAATCCATCGGCTTATCGTTATGAAACCGTTCTCTATGGCAGTTTGGCCGCTACCGGGAAAGGCCACCTCACCGATTTTGTGATCGAACATACGTTTTCGGGAAAAAATCACGAGTTGAAATGGGAGCCGCGCACCTTTTTGCCCCGTCACCCGAATGCTATGAAGTTTACTGCTTTTGATAATAATGGAAAGATAATTGATGAGCGAACTTGTTACAGCGTGGGCGGTGGAACCGTGGTCGACGATTTTACCGAAACGGAAACGGTTCACATTTACGAACACCGTAAAATGGATGATATTTTAACGTGGTGTAAAAAGAATGAAAAACAATACTGGGAATATGTGCAGGAATTTGAGGAAAGCGACATCTGGGATTTTCTCGAAGAAGTATGGAATGTTATGCAGGACAGCATCAAACGTGGCTTGAATACCGACGGCAACCTTCCCGGTATTTTGCGTTTACCACGAAAGGCAGCTGCTTTTCAGGTAAAAGGCGGAAATTTTGCTACGCCGTTCAAACGTCGTTCCCAGCTATTTTCTTATGCACTGGCCGTTTCAGAAGAAAACGCAGCAGGAGGAAAAATTGTAGCAGCGCCTACCTGCGGTGCCAGTGGTGTCCTTCCAGCCGTCTTAAAGTATTTTAAAAAGGTACATAAAACAGATAAAAAAGGTATTCTCAGGGCACTCGCCACTGCCGGGTTGATCGGTAATATGGTTAAGACCAACGCATCGATTTCTGGTGCCGAAGTGGGATGTCAGGGCGAAGTGGGCACAGCCTGCGCCATGGCATCCGGGGCTGCAACACAAATGATGGGCGGATCGATCGAACAAATCGAATATTCAGCCGAAATGGGTCTTGAACACCACCTCGGCCTGACCTGCGATCCGGTCGCCGGACTGGTGCAGATTCCCTGCATCGAACGAAATGCCTTTGCCGCTGAACGTGCAGTTGCCCACAATAATTACGCACTGCTAACCGATGGAAGACACCGCATCAGTTTCGATGAAGTAGTGGAAACCATGTACAAAACCGGGGTGGATCTGCAAAGCAAGTACCGTGAAACTTCGGAGGGCGGGCTGGCACATTTTACCGCACTTCCCAAATGCTGATTCATGATCCTCAAACAAAAAACCTTCAAAAATTAAATTCATTAACCGGGTTGCTTTTTATCCCAATCAGTCCTATCTTTGAAACTACAAATAAAAAGGCGAATACTATGAATATTACACAGCTCATTGCCGTCACAAATCTTCGACCATTCTAAGTCGAAGCAGAGAGATTATTCATTCAGTATTCATTTTCTACCTTTTCAAAAATCATGTCTTTCAAAAAATCAGGATTATTGGCTTTTCGTCGGTTCAAACAATCAGATCTTAAAAATCTATGGCTCGATATTAAGGAAGCTATAGCCGGCACCGAGCGTGACTTCACCGAAACCAGCATGGGACGCGCCATTTTTATACTTGCTGTTCCCATGTTTCTCGAGATGATCATGGAATCGGTATTTGCGGTAGTCGATATCTTTTTTGTTTCAAAACTGGGTGCCGATGCCATAGCAACAGTAGGTATAACCGAAGGTGTAATGACCGTGATCTATGCCATCGGCAGCGGACTTGCCATGGGTACTACTGCCCTGGTCTCTCGCCGAATTGGTGAAAAGAAAAAAGAAGAAGCTGGAAGTACGGCTTTCCAGGCCATTCTTGTCGGGCTTGCCGTTTCACTGCTCATTGCCGTTCCCGGAATTGTATTTGCCAAACCCTTCCTGCGTCTCATGGGTGGCAGCGAAACCATGATAGAAGAGCATTACTTCTTTCCTGCTATTATTTTTGGCGGGAACCTTGTCGTTATGCTACTGTTCATTATAAACGCTGTTTTCAGAAGTTCGGGCGATGCAGCCGTGTCGATGCGCGTGCTCTGGTTTGCCAACATCATAAACATCATCCTCGATCCGATACTAATTTTCGGTTTTGGCCCTGTTCCTGCCATGGGGTTAAAAGGTGCTGCTATTGCCACCACCACCGGTCGGGGACTGGCGGTAATCTACCAGTTCTACCTGCTAACAGGCGAAAAACATCGTATCACTTTGTTTTGGAACAGCCTGCAACCAAAATTGAAAGTGATGTACAAGCTGTTGAAAGTTTCGGCGGGTGGCATAATGCAAAACCTGATCGCAACTTCGAGTTGGATCCTTTTGCTCCGGATTATTGCCGTGGCAGGTCCTGAAGCACTTGCAGGCTATACCATTGCCATTCGTATCATCGTTTTTCCATTGCTGCCTGCATGGGGCATCAGCAATGCTGCATCGACGCTTGTTGGACAAAACCTGGGCGCCAAACACCCCGGTCGTGCAGAAAAATCGGTTTGGATAACCAGCTATGTGAATATGGGTTATATGCTTGTCGCAGGAATATTGCTGGTAGTATTCCCCGCTTTCTGGATCGGCTTATTCACTGACGAAGCAGCCATCGTCGAGAGTGGCGTACTGGCGCTTCGCATAATCAGCCTTGGCTTTGTATTCTATGCCCTGGGAATGGTAATGATGCAAGGTTTTAACGGCAGTGGCGATACGCTGACACCAACCAAGATAAATTTCTTTTGTTTTTGGTTACTGGAGATACCACTGGCTTATATTCTGGCCATTTCGCTGAATATGGGTTTAAGCGGTGCCTGCCTGTCCATAGTTATTGCCGAATCGGTTTTGGCATTGATGGCGCTGGTACTTTTCAGGCAGGGAAAATGGAAATTACGGGAAGTTTAAAAATGAATTTGTTCAACAGTCAAATGAAGGAACTCGGATATAACTCAAAAATAAGCGAACTGATTGGCGAAAATGTTGATCATGAAGAATTGGCACGCGTTATTGCCGAACACAAAGAACGGTATACAGTTCAAAACGATGAAGGCATTCTTAGTGCAGAAATAACCGGAAATATGCGTTTTTCAGCAAGATCCCGAGCCGACCTGCCTGCTGTTGGTGATTGGGTACGGATAACAAAGATGGACCAACAGAACGCTATCATCCTGGAGTGCTACCCGCGTTATTCGGTACTTGAGCGAAAAGCGGTGGGCAAAACGGGGGAGTTACAGATCATTGCAGCAAACATCGACCATGCATTTATCGTTATGGCAGTCGGGCACGATTTTAACCTGAACCGAATGGAACGCTACCTGGTGACTTGCAGGAACGGGAATATCCATCCAATCGTGCTGCTTACCAAAACCGACCTTGTATCCGAACTGGAAAAAGAAGAATTGCAAGGCCTGATCACAAAAAGAGCTCCGGGCGTCACGACACTGGCTGTGAGTAATGAAACAGGAGATGGATTCGATGAGCTGCAAGGGGCTTTTAAACCCTACCGGACTTTTTGTTTTATCGGCTCATCAGGCGTTGGAAAATCGACTGTTATAAACCGGTTAAGAAAGTCTGAAAGCATACTGACCAGTGCCGTCAGCGCCAGTACCGGTAAAGGAAAACATACTACAACGCACCGCGAACTGATGTTGTTGCCCAACAAAAGTATCGTTATCGATACTCCGGGAATGCGCGGACTGGGTATCGCAAGTGGCACTCAGGGTTTGGAACAAACTTTTGATGCAATTGCTGTCTTGTCCAAACAGTGCAGGTTCGCTGATTGCAAACACGAAAACGAGACAGGTTGCGCGGTTCTTCATGCGGTAGACAACGGAGAACTTGCTGAGGAAGCCTACCAAAATTATATGAAATTACGTCGGGAAAAGGAACATTTTGAAAGTACCGTACACGAAAAACGAAAAAAAGGGCGCGAGTTTGGTAAAATGGTGAAAGAAGTTTCAAAATTTAAGAAGAACAACAAATTCTAAAACTTGAACAAAAATAGCCTGGATTAGCTTATATAAGGGTACTACACTAAATTTTATAACGTATGAAAAAAATTGCTGTCGAAATCAAATGGACCATCATTTTCTTCGTGGTTTCTTTACTCTGGATGTTGGGTGAACGTCTGGCCGGTCTTCATGATCACAATATTGAGTACCATTACATCGTAACTAACTTTTTTGCTTTGGTTGCCATTGCTGTTTATGTATTCGCACTGCTCGATAAACGCAAACGAGACTACGGCGGAAAAATGAACTGGATACAGGGTTTTATCTCGGGACTGATTCTCACGCTTGGCATTACGATCCTCACACCTTTATCGCAATACATAACCTCAGCAGTTATTACGCCTGATTATTTTGAAAATATGATCGAGTATACAGTTTCAAACGGAATAATGACACAGGAAGCTGCTGAAGCCGAATTCAACATGCGAAGTTACCTCATACAAAGTTCAGTATTTGCACCTGCAGTAGGACTGGTAACCTCAGCCGTTGTAGCTATTTTCACCCGTAAAAAATAAAATTGAAGCACTTTAAAACGGTTGACGAATTCATCTTAAATGCCGTCACCGGGCAGGATATTTTGATGATTTTGCGCGATTTACTGAACAACACTGAACTGGTTGAAACTATAAAATGGGGAGCACCTGCTTACACAATAAACGGGAAGAATGTGGTCGGTCTTGGATCCTTTAAGTCGTATACAGGTTTGTGGTTTTTCCAGGGAGCCTTGCTAAAGGATCGTAAGAATGTATTAGTCAGTGCCACCGACGGGCAAACCAGGGCTTTGCGCCAATGGCGTTTCCAATCGGCGGAAGAGATCGATCCGGACCTGGTTCTGAAATATGTACAAGAGGCCATCGAGAATCAAAAACAAAACAAAGCAGTTAAAGCCGATCGCGACAAACCGATCGTTATTCCCGATGAACTCAACCAGGCTTTTAGAGACAATCCAAATCTTAAGGCGAGTTTTCAGGCTTTTACCAGAGGAAAAAAACGCGAATTTGCTGATTACATTTCGGAAGCGAAACAGGAAAAAACACGGCAGGCGCGACTGCAAAAGATCATCCCATTAATTCAGCAAAATATTGGACTGAACGACAAATACCGAAAATGATTTCCAGATTGCCGGATAAGTTTTAATTTCATGGGCACAAAATCATTCATCCATGAACCAGACTGCTCTTTTCTTAATGCTCATAACAATCACGATGACAAGCTTTGGTCAGGAATCACTGCACTTTGATGAACGAAAAGCCGAACACCTTCACCACTTTGCGTATGTATGCATCGACCAGGAGTATCCCAATAAACCAAACGGAGTTTTAGGCGATGACAGTTACCTACTTCCACCGCGTGAAATTCATCCGGCATTTTATGGCTGTTTCGATTGGCATTCGTCAGTGCACGGACACTGGACGCTGGTAACGCTTCTCACCGAGTTTCCTGATTTTGAGTACCGCGATTCGATCATTATTAAGCTGCAGAAAAACATCACCGAAGCGAATATTCTCAAAGAAATCGAATATTTCGGAGACGAACACAACGCTACCTACGAACGAACTTACGGCTGGGCCTGGTTACTAAAACTCGACGAAGCCCTGCGTGAATGGGATTCTCCCGAAGCAGAAAAAATGCAGGCCAACCTCTCTCCTCTTGTGGACACTTTGGCCAATAAATTTATTGAATTCCTCGACAAACTGGTTTACCCGATACGGATTGGCGAGCATAGCAACATTGCTTTTGGAATGTCGTTTGCTTACGATTGGGCTAAAAAATACCACCCTGAGCTGGCCGTTAAAATTGAACAGAAAGCACGGGAATATTACAGCGAAGACTGCGACTGCCCGCTCACCTGGGAACCCGGTGGTTTCGATTTCCTGTCGCCCTGCCTGCAGGAAGCATCGATCATGTTGAAAGTACTGCCGCGGGATGAATTCGAGGCCTGGCTTCAAACATTCCTCCCCGGATTTGAGGAAGACCCGGCTAAATTTCTCAAAATAGCTGAGGTAACGGACCGGAGCGACGGAAAACTGGCCCACCTCGACGGGCTTAATTTCAGTCGTGCCTGGTGTCTGTTCGAGATGGGACATGCCCTGGATAATCAAAAAATGATCGATCTGGGTGTGCAACATTTCAACTACAGCTACGAAAAAATGGATTCGGGCGAATACGCCGGCGCCCACTGGTTGGCTTCGTTTGCAGTATATGCGCTAAAAAAATCCCAACCTTAATTCACCCGGATGAAAGTTCAAATTCAGCTTGTATTGCTGGCTGTTTTCTTATTCGTTGGGAACAGATCGCAAGGGCAAAATCACCACGAACGCTTTGAAAATATTGATATTCTCCATTATCGATTTGAGCTCCATCTTCACGACAAAAGCGATCAGATTGAAGGAACAGCAAGTATTAAATTCAGAAGTTTAAAACAGCTTAAAGACTGTTGGTTCGATTTAGTCGACCAAACGGACAATGACGTGGGTATGCAGGTGCAATCTGTTGTCTATAAAGGAAATAAAATTGCATTCACCCACAAAAACTCACAATTGAGAATTGAATTTCCCAGTCAACTTAATTTCGGAGATACGGTTGAAATTGTGATCAATTACCTCGGAATTCCTGCCGATGGTTTGATCATTTCAAAAAACAAATACGGCGATCGCACATTTTTTGGCGACAACTGGCCCGACCGCGCCCGAAACTGGTTACCCACAGTAGATCATCCTTCGGATAAAGCTAGCGTAACCTTCTCTATAACCGCTCCTGGTCATTACAAGGTGGTGGCAAACGGGGCACTCGACACAATAATTGATTTAACCAACAATTATAAAAAAACCGTTTGGACGGAAAATATTCCCATTTCGACTAAAGTAATGGTGATTGGTGCAGCCGATTTTGTAGTTGGAAATGATACGATTTGGAACGGCATTCCGGTAAATGCCTGGTTGTTTAAAGAAAACAAAGAAAAAGGCCTTGAAAATTATCGCTATACAACGGAAGCTCTTGCGTATTTTTCTGATCTGATTGGGCCATATTCATACGAAAAACTGGCTCACGTTCAATCAAAAACCAGGTATGGGGGAATGGAGAATGCCAGTTGTATTTTTTACAGCGAAAATTCGGCCATTTCAGACCGCAGTCAGGAATCACTTTTTGCACACGAAGTGGCTCACCAGTGGTTTGGAAACTCGGCAACAGAACAAAACTGGCACCACGTATGGCTCAGCGAAGGATTTGCCACCTACCTTACTCATGTATACACTCAGCACTTTTATGGCAATGAAGCTTTTAATAGCAACTTACAGAGAGACCGGGAACGGGTCATTCGTTTTTCACATCGTTACACGGCACCCATAATCGACACCACGGTAACTGGATACATTGATTTACTGAATGCCAACACGTATGAAAAGGCCAGCTGGTTTTTGCATATGCTGCGCCACCAACTGGGCGATAAAATCTTTTTCCAAGGTCTGCAAAACTATTATACTGATTTCAGAGATACAACCGCACTAACAAGCGATTTCAGAAAAGTAATGGAAGCAGCATCCGGCAAAAACCTGAAATCCTTTTTCGATCAGTGGTTACGACAGGCAGGACATCCTGTTTTAGATTGCTCCTGGGATTCCACAGTTGAAGCAGATAAAATGAGCGAACAGCATATTACAATTTATCAAAAAAATGATAAACTTTTTAACTTCCCTCTTGAACTGGAAATCGTTTATGAAGATGGTACATCAGAGTTTAAAACAGTACATCTTAACAATACAATACAAGAGCAACAATTTACCGTCAATGCAACATCAAAAATCGCTGGAATAGACCTGGATCCCAATACCAAACTTCTTTTCGAAATAGTGCAATAAATTGCAAAAACAGGAGCTACTTCTTCTCCTTCTGCTGTGAATGGATTCTGCATACGAATAAAGCTCAAATGATTTTGGATTGGGGGAATATATGATCAACAGTCTATTCCAAGTTACCTGACTAAATGATTGTTTGTGCTTGTGTAAGAAAGTGATTTTTCGTAACTTTTATTATTCAATTCTTCCCAATTCCCTAGTGATTTCCAGAAGATTTTATAAACCAAAAAGTAACCGTTATGAAAAGATGTATACTCTTAGGAATTTTATCTTGTACATATTTCTTTTGTGTTGGTCAGGACGTTCAATATTCAACAACCAATTTACGTGCTTCGGAAGTCACTATTGATTACAATATTGATCTAGATTCAATATCAAGAAATGGAGAGGCGAAAGCGATTAATATTGAAATGGAAAGTTTAAAAAGTGGTTCAATAAGGAAACTTGGTGATATATCCTCTTCTTTAAAAATATCAACAGAAACACTTAAATCTGCAGAAAGTGTTACTAAAGATGGAACTATTGCATTAACTTTTGACTCTGAAGGATCACCAGTTGCAGTCACAGATGTGTTTGCGGTTTCAGCAGGAACCACACTTACAGTTAACTCACCCGGACTACTCGCAAACGACATCGATCCTGACGGGGACGCATTAATATCCGCAAATTTTTACGCTCCTTTGCATGGAACCCTCACTTCCATTGTCACGGATGGTAGTTTCAGCTATGAGCCTGATGAAGGATTTACCGGAATCGACACCTTTCAGTACAGAATACGTGATTCGGAATTTAATTACTCAGAATATGTTCAGGTTACCGTACATGTAATGGAATCGTTTAACAGGGATCCTGTTGCCGTTGGCGACGAGTATGCGATTTCTGCAGGAACAACGCTAATTGTAGATGGTCCGGGTTTACTGG
>Ga0207798_100406_pt1 | contig 11878 bp, 10 predicted proteins | sample TtanPargueraPR_8_FD_187278 | JGI IMG/M metagenome (GOLD analysis project Ga0207798, IMG submission 187278) | Anaerobic enrichment media microbial communities from Bioluminiscent Bay, La Parguera, Puerto Rico - Tt and E1 (SPAdes) | ecosystem: Environmental > Aquatic > Marine > Unclassified ... | reverse complement strand
TCCGAAAACTGCTGAGTTTCAAGACACGCCGTGCGGGCCGACAGGATTTCATCCCCGGCAAATGACACGGGAATTCCGGGCGTTTCGGTAGATCAGATCCTCCAGACCAGCCGTCGCGTGATCGGCTGCCGTTCGGGCGGCCAGGATCCGGTCGTGATGTGGTGACTTTCCGCAAACCGGATCGGCATTGTCGGCGTTCCCGGTCAACAGGTAAGCCTGACAGCGGCACCCCCCGAAATCCTTGCCTTTTTCGTCACAGGAACGGCAGGGTTCAGGCATCCAGAGGTCACCACGGTAATGATTGAACCCGGGACTGCGATACCAGATATCCTCCAGCGACTGCTCGGTCACATTGGGAAACTCAATCGGCAGAAGCCGGGCGCTGTGACAAGGCAGCGCCGTTCCGTCAGGGGCAACGGTCAGGAACAGGCTGCCCCAGCCATTCATACAGGCTTTTGGACGTTCTTCGTAGTAGTCCGGTGTTACGAAGATCACCTTCATCGGATGATCCCGCGCAAGCAGATCAGTGCGGTAGCGATTCACGGTGGCCTCAGCCGTTACCAATTGATCTCTCGAGGGCATCAGCCCTTCCCGGTTGGCAAACGCCCACCCGTAGTATTGGCAAGTGGCCAGCTCAACATAATCGGCCCCCAGCTTCTCACACAACGCAAGAATGTCAGGCATCTGATGAATGTTGTGACGATGGATCACAAAGTTGAGCACCATCGGATAGCCCGCCGCCTTGACCGCCCTCGCCATGGCCAGCTTCTGATCAAAGGCCTTTCTGGAGCCGGCCAGCGCATTGTTGAGCTCAGGATCCGATGCCTGAAAGCTGACCTGAATATGATCCAGCCCTGCCTCGGCAAAATCCTGAACCTTCGCCTCCGTCAGTCCCAGGCCCGATGTGATCAGGTTGGTGTAGTAACCCATGCCCCGGGCACCGGCGATCAATTCCGGCAGGTCTTGCCGCACCAGGGGCTCGCCACCGGAAAAGCCCAGCTGGGCGGCCCCCATTGCCCGGCCTTGCTTCAGCACTTCCAGCCACTGGCGCGTCGAAAGCTCATGCGCCTGATCGGCATAATCCAGCGGATTGGAACAATACGGGCATTGGAGCGGGCAGCGGTAGGTCAACTCAGCAAGCAGCCAGAGCGGGTGACCAACCGTTTCGTGTTCACCACTCATAGCCATTCAATCCAGTGTTGGCGGGTTGCCTCGGCGAGAAAGTCCTCGACGTCGGCTGACAGGGGACCAGCCTCCGGAAACGCCCGCTCCAGAAGTTCGACAATCTCGGTACTGGTGCGAGAACCGTTCACTTCCGCCAGTATGGCACCGGCGCTGCCATTAAGCTTGACCATGCCCTCCGGATACAACAGAACGTGACTTTGCTGTGCCGGCTCCCACTGAAACCGGAAACCTCGACGCAAGCGGGGGACCTGAGCCATGGTTACCTCCTTACAGACCACGATGCCACACCGGCTGATCTGTCACTGTATGATAGGGCGGTGTCTCGTGAACATACGCCATGGTCATGGCATCCAGCATGGTCCAGAGAATATCGAGTTTGAATTGCAGGATCTCGAACGCACGCTGCTGGTCCGCGGCCGAGACAAAATGATCCAGCGTAATACTCAGACCATGCTCCACATCCCGGCGCGCTTCAGAGAGGCGTTTGCGGAAATACCGATAACCCTCCGCCTCAATCCAGGGATAATGATCTGGCCAGCTGTCCAGACGAGACTGATGAATCTCCGGCGCGAACAGCTCGGTCAGCGAGGAACAGGCAGCCTCCTGCCATGTGGCCCGACGGGCAAAATTGAGGTAGGCATCGACCGCAAAACGGACACCCGGTAACACGTGCCGCTGATCAATCACCTCCTCTCGCGTCAGGCCCACAGCTTCGGCCAGAAGCAACCAGGCCTCAATGCCTCCGGCATCGTCATCATGACCGTCGTGATCCAGAATACGCTGCAACCACAGACGACGAACGCTGGCATCCGGGCAATTCGCCATGATGGCCGCATCCTTCTGGGGGATGTTGATCTGATAGTAATAGCGATTTGCCACCCACCCCCGGATCTGGGCAGGTGTGCATCCACCGCTGTACATGGCCCGATGGAATGGATGATGGATATGGTAGTAGCCGCCCTTGGCACGCAGCGCGGCCTCGAAATCGTCCCGAGTCAGGGCAGGCGTAACTTGTGCGTTCATGGCAGACCTCACAGGTGTATGTGCATGCCATCCCACGCCACCTCGATACCATGCGCCGCAAGCTCAGCGCGCTCTGGCGAGGCCTCATCAAGGATGGGATTGGTATTGTTGATGTGAATGAGGATCTTGCGCGCGCCCGGCAATGTGTCCAGCAGCTCAATCATGCCACCCGGCCCGGCCTGCGCGAGATGCCCCATCTGTTGACCGGTTTTGGTGCCGACTTCCTGACGGATCATTTCATCATCATGCCAAACGGTACCATCCACCAACAGCACGTCAGCTCGGGCCATCCAGGCTTTGATCCGGTCATCCGGCTGCCCCAGGCCGGGCGCGTATAGAACGCTCTGACCACTGACGGAGTCTTCAATGAATAGGCCAATATTGTCGCCAGGGTGAGGCTGGTCTCGCCTTGGAGAATAAGGCGGAGCGTTACTCAGGAGCGGAATAGCCGTTAGCGCCAGAGTTGGCGCGCACGGTATCGTGAACGCCGTATCTTCGTTCGGCTCAATGGCTTGCCAATTCAGGCCGCCATTCCAGTGCCGGAGCATCTCGAACAGCGGGAAGCCGGTGGACAGATCGCTGTGCACCTGCGAAGTACACCAAACGTCCAGCGGCAGCCCTTCCCGCAGTGACAGCAATCCGGTGGTGTGATCAACCTGACTGTCCATCAGGACGATGGCCGAGATTCCGGTGTCGCGTAGCGAACGCCCCGGCTGCATGGCTGGAAAGTCCGCAAGCTGGGCCCGGATATCCGGTGAGGCATTGAAAAGAATCCAACGCTCTCCATCGTCGCTGATGGCAATGGATGACTGGGTCCGGGCACGGGCATTCAGGGTACCGGCCCGAAAACCGGCACAATTCCGGCAGTTACAGTTCCACTGGGGAAAACCGCCCCCGGCCCCTGAACCCAGAATTCGAATCTGCATGGCAACCTCCCGAGCAGAACGCAAATAGCCAGCCCGGGGGCTGGCTATTCGTGGCTCAGCGGTTAGCGAAGTACATAGTCACTTCAAAACCGATGCGAAGGTCTTCATAAGCTGGCTTGGTCCACATGATGCTCACCTCTTGTCATGATTGTTAGTGCTTGGCATTTATGGGCACCGCAGGCAAGCGCCCACGATCACTTTCATGCTAATCACAGTGCCTGCCACGCCATATGGTACTTTGGGACCGTTTTTGCCCGCCTGAAAGTAGCAGACCTTTGGCCCGGAGGTTGAATTGAGCCCCACCGGCCGCGCCCTACCATGAGAGAAACAATAACAATCACAGGAGACTTCTCATGGTGGGGCGCCTGATACTCTTGCTCTCACTGGTGTTCACAGCCTCTGCCTACGCGGCTGAGCCGCCACCGGAGCCCAGGGCCGTCATTCAGTCTCTGTTTCCATCAGCAACCGTCATTGAGGACAAGTTGCCGGACTTTCCCGTCTACCCCGTGTACCAGCTCCAGGAACTGCTGGGCTACGCCTATGTCTCAACCGATTTTGTTACCTTGCAGGGATTCGCGGGCAAGCCGATCACCATGATGATCGGCCTGGACACCAAAGGCCGATTCACGGGCGTCGAGGTGCTTCACCATCACGAGCCTGTATTTCTGCATGGCCTGGGCGAAGCACCTCTGAACGAATTTGTGGCGCAGTATGAAGGGCGGTCCCTGAAAGACCAGATCATCGTTCAGGCGTCCAGTCGTTCCAGTCGCGACACAGGTGGCCAACAGGTTTACTTTGATGGTGTGAGCAAGGCCACGGTTTCTGTGCTGATCATCAATGACACGATACTCTCCTCCGCCTTGCAAGTTGCCAGAAGCAAGCTGGAAGGGTTCGCCCAGGCGGCCCCCACAAGGGCCCGACAAGATTATTATGAGCCTCTGACCTGGCAACAACTGCTGGACCGCGGCTACGTCCAGAAGCGGACACTCTCAGCGCAGGAGGTGGAGGCGAAGCTGGGCCGCCCGCTGACGGACTACCCAACCGACCTGTCGCCTCCATCCGGCGAGGCATTTACAGAGATCTATTTTGCCTATGTGAATTCACCCATGGTGGGGCGAAACCTGCTTGGCGACGAAGGCTACAAAGCGTTTCAGGAACGCCTGAATGATCGAGGCAAAGTCATTATGGTGATGTCACAAGGCGTATATTCTCATGTCAGCGAAGCCTTTGTGCCCGGCAGTACGCCCAGCCGAATCGGTCTCAATCAGAATGAGCTGGCCATCGAGATGAGGGATCTGAACTGGCTCGAACCGAATCAACAGATTATGGCTCCGGGCGCACCCGATATGGCCGCCATGAACCTGTTCCGGGTCGGCGGCAATGCGGGCTTCAACCCGGGTTCCGAGGCATCGTTCCATCTGGACATCACTGCGCCACGAAATCACCTGATCACCGACCACGCACGCTTCACGCTGCCCGTGACTTTTTCCCCGGACCTGTTTGAACCGGTCGAGGTGGCACCAGACTTTAATGAAGGCCAGCAACCGGTTTGGATTGGGCTCTGGAAAGAACGATGGTGGCAGATCAGCCTGCTGGTCGCTGGCCTGACCATACTGACGGTGTTCTTTGCGCGCCAGAAAACCCTGACACGCTATCCCCGGCTGGTGCACGGCTTCCGCTGGGGCTTTCTGCTCTTCACGCTCTTCTTTATTGGCTTTTATGCCCAGGGGCAGCTCTCGGTCGTGAACATCTATACCTTGTTGCTGGCTCTCTGGGATGGCTTCTCCCTGAACGTATTTCTGCTGGACCCGGTGATATTCATTCTATGGACCTACACCTTTGTCACCCTGTTTATCTGGGGGCGCGGGCTTTTTTGCGGCTGGCTCTGCCCGTTTGGCGCACTTCAGGAACTGGTCGCGTTGATAGGTCAGCGGCTCGGATTGCGGCAGATAAAAATACCTGAGCGCTGGCACCGCCGGCTCATCCTGTTGAAATACCCGATACTGGCCGGGCTTGTGACCACCGCGTTCTTTTCACTGACCCTGGCCGAGCAACTGGCTGAAGTGGAGCCGTTCAAAACCAGCATTACTCTGTATTTCGTCAGGCACTGGCCATTCGTAATGTACGCCCTCGCCTTACTGGCGATCGGCCTGTTCGTTCACAAGTTCTACTGCCGTTATCTGTGCCCGCTGGGAGCAGGACTGGCGGTGCTGGGGCGACTGCGAGTGTTCAGTTGGCTGGAGAGGGTCAAACGCTGTGGCCAGCCTTGCCAGCATTGCAAAAACGAATGCGGTATCAACGCCATCCGCAAGGATGGCCGGGTGGACTACGACGAGTGCATCCAGTGCCTGGAGTGCGTTGTGATTCTGCGGGACCAGAATCAGTGCGTAGACGCCATTGTTCAGGCCAAACAGCGGCAGAAACAGGCGCGGATTCTGGCCACAGATGCAGCAGGGGCGTAAACGCCCCTGCACTCAGCGCCCCAGCGAATAGAATTCCGGGTTGGCCCGCATGCTGGTGACATTGGCCATGCGGTTGGACAGACCGAAGAAGGCCGTGATGCCTGTAATATCCCAGGCGTCCTCATCGGTAAACCCATGCGCTCGCAATGTGGCAAAGTCGTCCTCATTCACGGCATAGGCCGACTGCGACACTTTCACGGCAAAATCCAGCATCGCCTTCTGGCGCTCGGAGATATCCGCTTTGCGATAATTCACCGCCACCTGATCGGCAATCAGTGGGTTTTTCTCCCGGATCCGCAAGATTGCGCCATGAGCTACCACGCAGTACTGGCACTGATTCAGGTTGCTGGTCGCCACCACAATCATCTCGCGTTCAGCCTTGGTCAGGTTGCTCTCCTTCTCCATCAGAGCATCGTGGTAATCGAAGAACGCCCTGAACTCGTCGGGGCGATGTGCCAGCGCCAGGAAGACGTTAGGAATGAACCCCGACTTCTCTTGCACTTTCAGAATCCGGTCACGGATGTCGCTGGGCAACGAGCCCAACTCTGGCACCGGAAACCGGCTGATCGGTTGTTCTTTTGGGTCCGACATTCTGCATCCTCTGTTGTTATCAGTCTGTTCAAAACGCCGGTTAACCGGCGACCGGAATCACCACGCGGCCCCGCAACTTGCCTTCGAGCAACTGTCCGGCGGCACCGATAGCGTCGTCAAAGGACACCTCGGTAATCATGCTGTCCAGGAGCTCCGGGGACAGGTCCTCGGCCAGACGCTTCCAGGCGTACAGGCGATCAGCTTTCGGAGCCATAACACTATCAACACCGCACAAGGTCACGCCTCGGAGAATGAACGGAGCGACTGTAGCCGGAAAGTCCATCCCTGCCGCCAGACCGCAGGCAGCAACAACACCGCGATACTTCATGGCCGCACAGACATTCGCCAACACTTGTCCGCCGGCCACATCAATAGCCCCCGCCCAGGTTTCACGGGCCAACGGCTTGCCGGGCTCCGTCAACTCAGCCCGATCCAGAATCTGCTTCGCCCCCAGGGACTTAAGATACCCTTCCTCCTCGGGCCGACCGGTTACCGCAGTCACCGAGTATCCGAGTTTAGCCAGGATCGCGACCGCCACACTCCCAACACCTCCGGTTGCTCCGGTTACCAGGATGTCACCCGAATCCGGCTTGACACCCTGCTTCTCCAGGGCGATCACGCATAACATGGCGGTGTAGCCCGCGGTGCCAATGGCCATGGCCTGGCGCGGAGTAAACGGGACTTGTAACGGAATCAACCAGTCTCCGGAGAGGCGTGCCTTCTCAGCCAGCCCGCCCCAGTGTTTTTCGCCCACACCCCAACCGTTCAGTACGACCTGGTCGCCGGGCTTGAAATCCGGATTGTCGGATTCCGTCACAACCCCGGCGAGGTCAATACCAGGCACCATGGGATAGGTTTTGGCAATCGGCGCCTTGCCGGTAATCGCCAGCGCATCCTTATAATTCAGGGTGCTGTAAGCCACTTCAACCGTGACGTCGCCTTCAGGCAACTGGGTCTCTTCAACAGACTTCAGGGCCACCTGCTGATCACTCCGACTGCCTTCAATCAGAATTGCTTTGAACATGTTGCCTCCCGCTCTCCGTTTAATCAGTGAACTTGCGTATCGAGCTCTCAGGCACTTTGTACAAGCGCCATGAATCCATGGAAAAACCGGTCCAGCGGCTGAGCTGACTGCTCCAGTTTGGCCCTGAGCACAGCGCCCTCCCAGCCAATCCAGAAAAACTGCGCTAACGACTCGCAGCACGCGCTTTGAGGGATATCACCCGCTTGTCGGGCCTGCTGAAGAACTCGGGCAACCCGGGCTTCCCAATCCAGAAAAACTGCGCTAACGACTCGCAGCACGCGCTTTGAGGGATATCACCCGCTTGTCGGGCCTGCTGAAGAACTCGGGCAACCCGGGCTTCCCAATCCCGAAAAGTATCGCTCAAAAGCTCGCGGAAACTTTCCGGGAGGGCCGCCATTTCCTGCCCCAGATTGCCGATCAGACAGCCTCGCCGGTAGTCGTATTTCTTCATGCCCGCTTTAGCGTCCTGAACAAACGCCTCCAGCCTCGACAGCGGTGGTCGGGAATCGTCAGCGAAGGATCGCTCAAGTTTACGGGCGAAGAAGTCACCGTAGGCTTCGATCAGCGCCCGGCCGAACGCTTCTTTGTTGTCAAAGTAGTGATAAAACGACCCCTTGGGTACGCCGGCCAGCCTCAGGATTTCGTCGATACCGGTATAGGAATAGCCCTTCTCGGTCAGCACTGCCAGCCCGAATTCAATCACCGCCTGCCGGGTATCCTGATAGCTGACGTTCTGGCTCTTGGGTGGCCTGCCACGCCTGCGTTGGGGTGTCTTGGATTCTGCCATTACGCTTACTTTAGACCGCTCGTCTACAAAAACCTGAGAACACTTTAGACCAGCCGTCTACAAAAAACAAATGCCATAAAAAAAGGCCCTGGGAAGGGCCTAAGGAGAGTGGTAAAACATCCCGGGCTCCAGCAGGAGCCACCCGGCAGACGCCGGGCTCAACAAAAGCACCGTCCTTGTGCGGTCACACGAAAAAGGGGCCGATGCAGACAGCCCCGACGCATCCGGATCAGAAGAATCCCAGCGGGTTGGTGTCGTAGCTCACCAGCAGGTTTTTGGTTTGCTGGTAATGATCAAGCGCCATCTTGTGGGTCTCACGACCAACACCCGAGCGCTTGTAACCGCCAAATGCCGCGTGGGCGGGGTAGGCGTGGTAGCAGTTCATCCACACCCGGCCAGCCTGAATGGCACGCCCCATGCGGTAAGCCCGATTGGTGTCACGGGTCCAGACGCCCGCTCCCAGACCAAATTCGGTGTCGTTCGCGATAGCCAGTGCTTCTTCTTCGGTCTTGAAGGTGGTCACCCCAACAACCGGCCCAAAGATCTCCTCCTGGAACACTCGCATCTTGTTGTCACCCTTGAACAGGGTCGGCTGGATGTAAAAACCGTTGTTGAATTCATCGTCGAGATGTTCACGGTCACCGCCGGTCAGGACAACCGCCCCTTCCTGCTTGCCGATTTCCATATACGACATAATCTTGTCGAACTGTTCTTTCGAGGCCTGGGCACCTACCTGCACTTCGGTGTCCAACGGATTACCGCGCTTGATCGCCTTGGTGCGCTCGACGACCTTTTGCATGAATTCCTCAAACATGTCTTCCTGAACCAGAGCCCGGGAGGGGCAGGTACACACTTCGCCCTGGTTGAAGAACGCCAACACCAGACCTTCAACACACTTGTCGATGAACTCAGGCTCAGCCTTCATGACATCGGAGAAGTAAATGTTCGGCGATTTGCCACCTAACTCGACGGTGGAAGGAATGATGTTTTCAGCCGCACACTTCAGAATGTGGGAGCCAACCGGGGTAGAGCCGGTAAACGCGATCTTGGCGATGCGTTTGCTGGTGGCGAGCGCCTGACCGGCCTCAATACCGTAACCATTGACGATGTTGAGTACACCTGGCGGCAACAGGTCGCCGATGATTTCCATCAGAACCAGAATACTGGCAGGAGTCTGCTCGGCGGGTTTGAGCACCGTGCAGTTACCCGCTGCCAGACAGGGGCCCAGCTTCCAGGCCGCCATCAGAAGCGGGAAGTTCCAGGGAATGATCTGACCAACCACACCCAGGGGCTCATGGAAATGGTACGCCACAGTGTTGTGGTCGATTTCGCCCATATGGCCTTCCTGGGCACGAATACAGCCCGCGAAGTAGCGGAAATGATCAGCCGCCAACGGAATGTCTGCGTTCAGGGTCTCGCGCACCGCTTTACCGTTGTCCCAGGTTTCAGCAACGGCCAGCTTTTCAAGGTTGGCTTCAATCCGGTCCGCGATTTTGAGCAGAATATTGGAGCGTTCGGTTGGGGAGGTTTTGCCCCAGGCTGGAGCTGCTTTATGGGCGGCATCCAGGGCAAGCTCAATGTCCTCTGCCGTCGAGCGCGGGATCTCACAGAACGCCTCGCCGGTAACGGGAGTGATGTTCTCGAAATACTGGCCTTTAACCGGTGCTACCCATTCACCGCCAATGTAGTTCTCGTAGCGGGATTTGAAAGAAACAACGGAACCGTCCTTTCCTGGTTGTGCGTAGATCATGACATTGACCTCATTGTTGTGTTTGTCGCTTGCCAACGCGGCCTTCGCGTTTACCTATTCAATGTAGTCGTGAAACCAGGATTGGTGAATGATCCCAAGGAGGCGAAAAACTCATCCCTTGGTAGTAGATTGCAGGACGTGCACGCAGGTGCTCAGACGCGGCCCTTTGGCAGGGCCCGCGTCTGCGTCAAGCAGCGGTGAGGGTTAGAGATTCCGGAGATCTTTACGCAGGATTTTGCCCACATTGGATTTGGGCAATTCCTCCAGAATTGTCACTTCCTTTGGAACTTTGTAACTGGCAAGGCTTTGGCGGCAATGACTGATCAGCGCCTCCTCATCAACATCGGCACCGGCAACGGGCGCCACAAACAGCCGGATCCGCTCCCCGGTTTTCTCGTCCGGTATACCGATACAGGCCGCTTCCGCGACTTCGGGCAACTCCGCTGCCACCGCTTCAATTTCGTTCGGGTATACATTGAATCCGGAAACCAGAATCATGTCTTTCTTGCGATCAACAATCTCGAACTGGCCGTCCGGATGCATCACTGCCACATCACCGGTCTTGAAGTAGCCATCTCGGGTGAAGGCTGCTTCAGTCTCCTGGATCCGGTTCCAATACCCTCTCATCACCTGGGGTCCACTGGCACACAATTCGCCCGGGGTACCTATCGGCACCTCCTGTTCATTGTCATCAACGACTTTGACATCGGTCGAAGGTACCGGATATCCCACAGTCCCACTGAAACGGTTCTGCCCCATCAGGTTCAACGTCAGAATGGGAGCCGTCTCAGACAAACCAAAGCCTTCAACGATGTGAGCGCCGGTATGAGCTTTCCACGCTTCAGAGGTACTCGGGAAGATCTTCGAGCCGCCGCCAAACGCCACCTTGTAGCGAGACAGGTCCACCTGTCTGAACAAAGGATGCTTGGTCATGCCGGCATACAGGGTGTTGACACCACCAATAACACTGAATCCGGCATCCTTGATCGCAGCCAGGTAGGCATCCATGTCCCGGGGATTAGGTATCAGTATCGCCTTTGAACCGATGGCCGCGTAGGCAACAAAGATCATCAGACCGAAAATGTGGTACATGGGCAGCGCCAGCACCACCACTTCCGCCCCCGGTTCATTGGCCGCGGGTATAAAGCTGCGGAACTGCAGGGTATTGGCAATCAGATTGCGGTGACTGAGCGTCGCGCCCTTGGAGGGGCCGGTGGTGCCCCCGGTATACTGAAGAAACAGCACATCGTCCCCCGCCAGGGGTACGGCTTGCGGTCGCTTGCCAGCGTGTTCCGCCAGCAGATCCGCCAATGGGGTGTAATCCCCAAGATCCTCGGGAATGTCCGAGCCCGGGATCGAGAGAGTGGTGCCATCCCCGGGATTAACGGTGATCACCCGCGTGATCGACGTCTGGTGTCGGATGGCAGCCAGTGACGGTGCCGACCCGGAATAGACAAGAATGGTCTCAGCGCCCGAATCGTTAAGCTGGTGCTCAAGTTCCCTCGGAGTATAGAGCGGATTGACGTTTACCTGCACGGCACCGGTTTTCAGCACTGCCAGCAGCGCAATCGGATAGGCAAAGATGTTTGGCAGCATTACCGCAATCCGATCCCCCTTCGCCACGCCATACCGGCTTTGCAGCGCGTGGGCCAGGGCATCAGACTCATTGTCCAGCTCCCGAAAGGTCAGGGATGCGCCAAAACACTCAATGGCTACGTGATCGGGGAACTTGGCTATCGCATCCCTGAACAGGCCGAGAACGGAATCATAGGCATCCACGTCAACGGTATGGGGAACGTCGCTGGGGTAAGAATCAAGCCAGGGTTTCATGTTTATTCCTGTTGGGTTTTATAAGTTGTTATGCCATAGGTCCGGGAAGACCCTTCCAAATCCTCGCGCACCGACTTGACACAAACCTGATAATACGCGCCAAAAATTTGATAATTTGCGCCATATCAGAAAGACTCCCTCTCACCGCCCACGGAACAACAAAATGCCGCCATGCCCCTGACTGACCTTTCCCGCGCCTCTTCATTGGCCCGGCTCGACGAGTTCTGTCGTAAACATACCCTCGACTACCGGGACATGCTCGCCAGCGCCGGTCTGCCCGAGGACACTCTGCAGCAACCA
>Ga0207798_100404_pt1 | contig 11890 bp, 18 predicted proteins | sample TtanPargueraPR_8_FD_187278 | JGI IMG/M metagenome (GOLD analysis project Ga0207798, IMG submission 187278) | Anaerobic enrichment media microbial communities from Bioluminiscent Bay, La Parguera, Puerto Rico - Tt and E1 (SPAdes) | ecosystem: Environmental > Aquatic > Marine > Unclassified ... | reverse complement strand
CGCAGGAAAATCCAAGTGTGAGGGTCGTCGAGGCTCGGAATGCTTAACCAGTGGGTCAAGCCGACCGGTACTCCGCTGCGCTCCGTCCCGGCGGCTTACCCAAGGCGTTAGCTGTTTTGGTGCGACCATGATTGACAAGTTTGAGGCATGGACAAAGAGGGTGTATCAACCGCAGGAGGCGAAATGGAAGCGTCCTGTCTTGTTGATCCTCAGCCTCGTTATCGGAATCTTGTGCGGGGCGGCTGGCTACGCCCAGTTTCAGTACCAATGGACCAATGATGGGGTCTGGCTGGTCATTGGTTTATTTGGCTTTTTCTCAGTTGTTGGGACCGTAGTGGCCCTATTCTGTAAGGACTATTGGGTTGCCCTGGTACTTGGAAAAAAATAATGGGTCCTTGCCAATTACAGCTAACCAATCGTTCAAGTTCGCTACCGGCCTGGCGGCCGTCCGCCGGACGCCTACTACGCTGCGCTCCGCAGGCGCCGCTTAACATTCAGCGTTATGAGTAAAAGCGAGCCTTATGTCCAAGCTAAAAGTGATTTCAATCTCCGTCCTATTCTTTGCAGGTTTCGCTTCGATTCTTTCTCTGATTTTCTTTTTTGGCGAATGGTCTCGATTACTTGCGGTAGCCGTAGCTGGTGTTTTTTTGGGATTGCTAGCTGCACCCTCGATTGAACCAAAGGCATTCAAGCATGCCTGGGCTTATGAGATTTTGTCAGGGGCAGTGGCTGGAGCCTTGATCGGATTGATTTTTATAGGTAGCGGCGAATCAGTTGTGATGGGCGCAATGATCGGGGGCATACTTGGCTATACGGCGCCCTATTGGATAAAGCATGCCCAAATTCCGTAAAACTCATAACAAGGCGCATCAGTACGCGGCCGATGGCCGCCGGACGCCACTGTCGTGGCGCCGCTGTGCTCGGCGTTATAGGTCACTATGAAAATCGCGATAATCGTCTTATTAATTCTTCTGGTCGGAACCAACGCGTTTTGGGTTTACCAAGCACTAGACTCTGGCGTAACTGCTTCCTATCGGGATGACACAATCAATCGGCTCCAGAAAACTCAGGATCAGCTTATGGCTACCATACCCAAGCTGGCAGGTTCTCAGGAGAAGGCTGAAATTGTTGATACGTTCGAAGCTTTCACAGATCAAGAAACGTTCGAGAAAGAAGGCTGTACCTGGGTGGGTTGGGTAGGTCTGAAGTTTGGCGACGACGATAGGTTGTTGGCGGTTTCGCCCTCTTGGTCATATCGGCAGGGAAATCCGTGCTTTGAGAACTTATAACAAGGCCATTAGTTCTGTTCCGGGCCGATGGCCCTCCACCGGACGCCCTTGTCAGGGCGCCGCTTATGGCTAGCGTTTAAATCACAGGGAAAGTCCATGCAGAGATTATTTGCAGCGATCATTATTTTCTTCGGTTGCCACGCCATTCAAGCATCTGAATTTGAACCAAACGTCGAGATGAACCAAAGGGTGATAAAGGCACTCATCGAGGCGGGTTCAGTTCCCACGAAGCCACATCCTATAGAGCATCATTTTTTATGCTACACCTCAGACTGTCTTCAAGAATTGCTGGAAAAAGGTGAATCGCTCGGATACCGGGCGGCTTATATGGGAGAGGATACTTATCAAGGCACCCACTATTGGTATGGGGACCTAGTAAAAGAAACCGTTTTAGACCTTCACATCATCAATCAGCAGAATTCACTTATGCTCAAACTGGCGGACGAATTCAATGCAGACTATGACGGTTGGGGAACACCAATTATCAAATAATTTAACAAGGCGCATCAGTACTTGGCCTATGGCCACCGGGTCGCTTTCAGCGGCCGCTGTGCTTCAGCGTTATGCGGTCACTGAATGAGCATTGAGATTGTTCTCGCAATATCAGCTTTCCTCTTGGTCATTCCGGTGTTGATCACCCGCTGGCTATGGTTTTGGGTGTTCTCGCTGGTATTGGGGCTCCCGATGGTTGGGGTTTGGGCGGTGTATTTTTACCAAACATCGCAGCCAGAATACTCTGGTTCTCCACAGGAGTTTTTTGGCATCCTCATAATGGTGCTGGTCTCAGGCTCCTTAGCAGTGGGAATGTTCCTGCGGTACATTCGGTGGGTAATTGGACTTAAAGTACACGAAATTAGGGCGGCAAAGGCGTTGGGTTCCGGCGCCCCAGGGAGTAACACATAACCAGCTGTTGTAGTTCGTTCCCGGCCTGACAGCCATCCACCGGACGCCTACTACGCTGTGCTCCTTATCGGCAGCCTACCCAGGGCGTTATGCAGCGCTTACCGCGGACGGGGCGAGCTAATGGACAATGAGATGCTTCCACCTTGGCTTCAGTATCCCGACATACCGTTGGGGTCTGTCGGTTGGCGAATGGGTCCTGGCGAAGACTACTGGTACAGATTCGTTGATTGGTTCGGCAGCCTTAGTGGGAGAGAAAGGGAACAGTACCGGGAGCGTTACCCAAAGCCAGAAGACTGGGCAATGTTTTGGCCTTATGTTCCTGAAAAGCTGGAGGCCTATGTTGGAAAAAATGCATAACCAATCGTTCAAGTGCGCTACCGGCTTGGCGGCCGTCCGCGGACGCCTAACATCCAGCGATATGTGTGAGGGACCATGCACGAGTACTATCGAATAGAACAAGGGATATGGCCTCATTTGGAGAAAGCGGGGTTCGTAAAAGAGTCTGAGAATGATCTGGTCGATTATTGTGGCTCAATCAGAACGATCTTCGCGAAGGATGAAAGGCGGGTTCTCCTGGAATGGGACGGAGAAGAGGGCCTTGGCTTCGCTGAAGTATGGCGTAATGGTGAGTGGTGCGCATTACCCACCAAAGTACTGGAGTCCAAGGAAGCTGAATTTCAATCAGCAATCAAAAAGTTGTGTGCCGATTTACAGGGGTATTTGAATTGAGCCTGGCTCTATTACATTACCAGGCGGTCAACCGGACGCCAAAAGCAAGGCACTCTTGGTTCCCTCCGCTGCGCTCCAGCGCCGGTTACCGCAATGGTTTTGCCCATGAATAGACGCGTTGTTTTTACAATAATTGGCACCATGGTAAGCGCGATCGTGTTCTGGAATGCGTTGGCCGAGGCTGTTGTGCTCTACGAAATGTGGGCGACTGGGGCATCCACACGGGCGGAATTAGCAGATGACATGGGTTTAGGTATTCTGTTGCTCGTCGTGGTTCCACCGGGCACGATCATCCTGTCGTCGATCATGGCTTGGGGAATTTGGCGGCATCTGAAGAAGCGACAGTTATAGCCCATAACCAGTTGTTGTAGTTCGTTTCGGGCCTTCGGCCCTACATCGGATGTTCATTTCGCTGCGCTGTATGAGCGCCGCTGAACGTCGGCGTTATGTACTCTAGGGAGCTGGGCTTGGATTTCGAGTTAATTAGAACAGCTGCAATCTCTTCGCTCCCGGCGTTAGTCGTCGCTTTTGGGGCTTACCGGTTAGTCAAAGCATTTTTCTATACGCCCGCTCCTTCAGGCCCTGCCTCGCTTGGAAGAGCCTTCGGATTTCTGTTTTCGGGAGAAGTCATGGGGGCTGTAACTATTTGGTACCTCTCCTATGTATGGTCATCCTTGGTTGGTGAAGAGTTCATCAATGCACTCCGGCTAAGTTTCTTGGTTCTAGTGTTTGTTTTCGTGAGCACTGGCGCTGGGTACTTAGCTGCGCATAGCTACGAAAAAGTGGGTGGTATGAATGCTAAAATTTTTGTGGTGACTGGCTTTTTCCTGCACTCACTAATTTCTTCGATAGCATTTATGCGATCCGGGTATGTAGTTATTATGCTATTAAGCTTTATCCCGAGCAGCATTTTGGGGGTATTTCTGCAATTAAGAATACATAACCAACCACGGCAGCCGGACGCGCATTAAGCGCGCCGCTGCGTTCCGCGTTATGCCTTGTGAAAACATGGACGAGTACGTATCCATACATGGCGATGAGTGGAAAATTTCCGATATTGATGAGCAAATAAAATGGGCTCGGGCGCAGCTATGGGTAAAGCGGAAGTGGCTGCCAAGAGCCGCTCTCGTATCCAAAGGTAAAACGTCAGAGTACGTCGGCCAAAGCTATCGTCCTGAATATACAGAGCTTGTTGAGGATGGTTGGAATCACGACCATTGTGAAATATGTTGGTGGTCATTGTACGAAACAGATGATCCTGAGTCAGGTGAAGGCTACACCATAGAAGGTCGCACTTGGCTCTGCTGTGAGTGCTATGAAAAATTTATTCGGACTGAGGCATAACAAGGTGGTAAGGGACGCCAACTACGCGGCACTCCGTCGGCATCCCTTACCACTGGCGTTTTATTTCCTAGGGAGCGGTTATGGGCTTGTTCAGCCTTTATCGAGGCAGGAATATCGGAAAGCTAGCAGCGGTTGATGCTCTGGGAAAGGGTCCCCTGAAACAGCGCATTGATCTCGTCGAGCTGGTGCTTGAGAACGGAGAGAAAGGCGTGGGTTTGAAGGTCGTTGCGAAGAGTCTTCTATCTTATCAAGTTTTGCCCGTCTCACTGAGCGCAGACCAAGCCAGGGAACTTGCACATCAGATACTGAAGGCCGTGGACGAAGAGTAAATATAACCAATCAACTAAGTTGGTTCCCGGCCTAACGGCCGTCCTAGTCGGGCGTCGCTTATTATTGGCGTTATCCAGTGAATTCAGACTTATGACTGCGGTGAAACTGAGGGAACTTCTTCATCAAGACAAAGTGGCTGTAGTAGCCATGCTTCGTGATCCTGAGGTAATGAGGTTTCTTGGGCCGCGCCGTGCTCTGACCGAAGATGAGGCTGGGTCATGGTTCGAAAGTGCGCTCGCTCATCCGTCCCGGTTTGTTGTCGCAGAGGCAGAGACTGATGAATTCATCGGGTTCTGCGGCGTTAAGCAGATAGATGGCGTTCTAGATTTTGGCTACTTCATCAGTTCAGAGTTCTGGGGTAACGGCATAGCTGTCCGGGCGTGTGAGTTGGCAGTTCAAAAATTGGCCGCGGATACTGATTTAGAGACTGTCCAGGTTTTCATTGCGGATGAAAATGCTGCCAGTAAAAGGGTAGCTGAGAAATTGGGTTGGCAAGCCACACATAGCGGATCGAAGGATGGAGAGGATGGCCGATACTATCGAATCACCCTGTAACAAGGCGCTCAACCGGGTCCCTCCGCTGCGCTCCGGCGCTGGTTACCATCAGCGTTAGTCTTCAAGGAGAGAGCAACCTATTCATGCTGTATATATTTGGAGGGCTACCCGGGACAGGGAAACAGAACTTTCAAGAGCTTTAGCTGAGCGAAAAGGCGCTGTTTTTCTACGCATAGATTCGAAGAAGCGTCCAGGCAAGCTTGGCGTGATGTGGCATGTCAAGCAGGTTGTGATTTCAGGGAGATCGAAGGCACGGCGACGGCCCATCCATTGCGGCTACGCCTTTGCTACAAAGCCGTGTGCTTGCGGCGTTAACTGGCACGTAAGACATCCCCTACATTCGGAGCTACGAGGGCCTTTTGTACCTTGGCACCGGTGGACTTCGAAAGGCAGTACTTCACAACACTATCAAGCGTCTAGTAAACCGTGGCCTGCCACCATCACGGAATTGCCCTATTTTGACGCCATCAGGATGACTGCTACTTTGAAGGGTGAAATCACACAGACTACGAGGGCAAAGCCATGAACCAAGACGCTGATAAGCCGCTCGCGCAGGAAACACTTTACGTATTGGTGGCAGATAGTTCCCGAGCCAGGCTTTTCCAGGCGGTCACGCCTGTAAAAGCGCTAAATGAGGTTGTGACCAAAGAGCATGAAAAGGGCCGCGAAAAAGACTCGGAACGCTATTCTGACCGGCCGGGAAGCGATCATGGTGGTGTTGGCGGCTACCAAAGCTATGACCGTGAACCCTCCGAAGACCCTGAGGAACAGCGTTTTGCCGCACAACTCAGCGAACAACTCGAAAAGGCCCGCCATGAAGGCCACTTTGATAATCTCGTTCTCATTGCGCCCCCGGAGTTCCTGGGGGTCTTGCGCCACCAATTAAGCAAAGACTGTATGGCGGCGGTGGTGAAGTCTATTGACAAAGACCTGGTGCGACAGGAGACAGACTCTATTATCGAGCACCTTGACTTATAACTCTCACGACAGAACAAGCCACCCCTGGCAAAACCGGGGTGGCTTTGGCCTGCTGACGCGACCTTACATGCTCTTCCCTTGCGCCATATGCCGCTCGTGAAATTCGTTCATATATTCGCCTAGCCGCTGCCGAGCGTTTTCAAGTTCCTCCCAGGCTTCCTGCAATTCGGATAAATCCTCCTGCGCGGGCGTCTGATCCTGGGTACCGCTGTCCAGGCTTTCATATTTGGCATCAATCCGTTCTGCCACATTCTGGTACTTGGCCCATGCCGCATCATAGCGTTCACGCTCGGATTTCCATTCGTTCGCGTTTACCATGGTTTGCCTCCTTCCGCTGCATATCAGTTCTTGGGGGATAGTCGTTTCACCGGCCAATAGGCTCGGGCGAAACGAGGTTCTTTCAATCCCGGTGTGGGTTCTACACCGCTTCCACGGAGGGTTTTAGAACCGCTTCAGACGTATTTTGGCGCGCTGCCACAATGACCCTGACCCCGTATCAGGTCCACCCAGAGTTGGAAATTCCCGCTTGTGCCAATGCACAATCTCAACGTCCGCGAGGGCTTAATTTAGTTTTGGAAGGGGGGAGGGGAGCAGCGAGCGGCCGATGGCATACGTCACACCATCGGCCCGGGCTCAAGAGTAAAAACGACGGTTAGTTAGTGAGCTTGTCCCATTCTTTCTCTGCTTCGTCTCTCTTCATGCCGTACTTTTCCTGAAGCTTGCCGATAAAGTGCTCTCTTTTACCGCCGATTTGGTCCACGTCATCGTCGGTTAATTTGCCCCAGTTTTCGCGCACCTTACCTTTCAGCTGTTTCCAGTTGCCTTCCAAAATGTCGTTATTCATAGCATCCTCCTCATTGTTGGCCCCTGAGTAGATCCCTGGATGCAGGACCGAAGGCCAGAACTTCAGTGCATGGAGATTGGCATCGATTAAAGCAATGCCAATTTGCTGTGATTACTGCGTTCCTTCGGTTTTTAACGTGGCACACAAACAAAACTGTGACAATGAATGGTCCGGCTATCGTTCAGGTGAGCGTATGCATGTAGTTTTTAAGTATTTGAAAATAAAAGGAATTATACTTTGATTAGGAAAGTGTAAGTTTCCCGTAAGGCGAAGGTTTCGGCATACCTTATCCAGGTGTTTCAGCCTAATGTCACAGTATCTGGCCCCTGCGGCGGTTTGGTTAATACATAGTAACCGCCAACCGCTGATCTGTTGTCTACACTGACGTGATTGGTAAATCCCAGGGAGGGTTATATATGGCCAACCTGTACGTCAACGGAAAACAAGTCACTCTCGATGACGACCCCCGGACCACGCTACTTGACACCTTGAGGGCGTGGCCAGCTCTGACCGGCACCAAAAAGGGGTGCGATCACGGCCAATGCGGCGCGTGCACAGTGCTACTGGACGGGCGGCGAGTCAATTCGTGTCTGATTCTGGCGATCCAGTGTGAGGGCAGTGAAGTGACCACTATCGAGGGGCTGGGCCAGGGCGAGCAGCTGCATCCGGTGCAGAGGGCGTTCGTAAAGCACGATGGCTTTCAATGCGGCTATTGCACGCCCGGTCAGATCTGTTCCGCCGTTGGGATGCTTGAGGAAGTTCGTAACGGCGAACCCAGTGATGTCACCGGCCGGGGTCAAGCTAGCCTGAGCCGGGCGGAGATTCAGGAGCGCATGAGCGGGAATCTTTGCCGCTGCGGTGCTTACGTCAACATCGTGGACGCAATACTCGATACCGACGCTCCGAACTCCCTCAAGAAAGAGGGAGCCGCAACATGAAACCTTTTGAGTATCGACGCATCCACGGGGTGGAAGAAATCGGAAAGGGTGATCCTGGGCAAGCCCGATATCTGGCCGGCGGAACCAATTTGATTGATCTTATGAAGCATGAGATCGAGGTACCTGATCGCCTGCTGGATATCTCCCGCCTCAAGCTCGCAACCATTGAAAACGGTGAAAAGGATAGCTTGCGAGTCGGCACATTGGTAACCAATACGTCGTTGGCCAGCGATGCCCGCGTGCGTCAGACCTGGCCACTGTTGTCAGCCGCCTTACTATCAGGCGCCACGGCTCAACTTCGTAATCGAGCAACGACCGGTGGCAACCTGCTGCAGCGCACCCGTTGTTACTATTTCTATGATACGGCCCGCCCTTGCAACAAACGCAATCCGGGCGAGGGATGTAGCGCACGGGAAGGTCAGAATCGCATTCACGCAATCCTGGGGACCAGCGACCACTGCATCGCAACTCATCCATCGGATATGGCCGTGGCGATGGTGGCCCTGGAAGCGAGGCTCACGCTCCGGGCCGCCGATGGTATGGAGCGCGAATTACCGGTCGAGGAACTGCATCGCCTACCAGGAGATCACCCGGAACAGGACACAGTTCTCAAGCCGGGGGAATTGATTCTCGGTGTGATCTTGCCAGCGCCGCCACCGGGCCGGCAGATATACCGTAAGGTCCGGGATCGCAGCTCGTACGCGTTCGCCCTGGTCTCTGTGGGTGTCATTCTCCACGTCGTGGGCGGGAAAGTGGAAAGCGTCCGGATTGCATTTGGTGGCGTTGCCCATAAGCCCTGGCGCGCTCGCAAGGCCGAAGCGGCGTTGCTGCAAAAAGAGGCAACCGAGGCCAACTTCCAGCACGCTGCAGAGGTCGAGCTGGCCGATGCCAGAGGCTATGGTTCGAATGATTTCAAGATACCGCTGGCACGACGTACGCTGGTCGCGACGCTCAGGGATGCCGCTAATTCAGTAGAGGAGGCCTCGGCATGACGAATTCGGCATCCATTGGGCAGCCACTTGATCGGGTCGACGGTCCACTGAAGGTCACCGGGCGTGCGGCTTACGCGGCCGAACACACATTCGAGGTTCCCCCCCTTACGGGATGGATTGTTGAAGCAACGATTCCTGCCGGACGCATCAAACGCATTGATACCAAGGCCGCGGAGAATAGTACTGGTGTGGTAGCGGTGCTAACGCACTATAACGCGGCCACTCAGACTCCTTTTGGCGAACCCGCCGGGGAGGGTCGGTTTACTCAATCCCGAGCCATGCTTTTCGATGACCGCATTCGCTATCACGGCTTTCCAGTTGCGTTGGTTATTGCAGACACGCTGGCAGATGCCCGTCACGCCGCTGGCTTGATCGAGATCAGCTACGAGCTGGACGATGACCCGGTGACCACGGCGGGAAATGACGCAGATGAAATGCCCGATGAACTGGACGGCGGAATGGAACCCGACGTCGTAAAGGGTGACTTCGAGCACGCTTTTAACAACGCTGATGTGACCCTGGATGTGACTTACACTACGCCCAACCAGGCAGCAGCTGCGATGGAACCCCATGCTACGATCGCCGATTTCGATGGCGACCAGCTTAAGGTCTATATGTCGGTACAGCTCATCGGGCCTTCGGTAAAGGCGTTGGCAACTACCCTGCAGTTTGACCCCGACAACATTCAGGTAGTAAGCCCCTACATTGGCGGCGGCTTTGGCTCCAAACTCGGGGTTCACAATGAGGCCGTACTGGCCTGTCTCGGCGCCTTGCACCTGAAACGGCCGGTCAAAGTCGTGCAGCATCGTCGACACGTCTTCCATAACGCGCCGCACCGGGGTAGTTCGATTCAGCATATTCAGTTGGGTGCTTCACGAGAGGGCAAGCTGCAGGCCATCGGCCATGAGAGTTTCATGCCCATGGCGAAGGGCTACGAGTTTGCCGAGCCCACCGGCGCATCGGCCAGAACGACCTACCGGACGGACGCACTCCGAAGTACCCACCGGGTGAAATCCGTCGATATGCCGCCCACCGATTCCTGTCGCGCGCCGGGTCACTCGATCGGCTCGCTCGCGTTTGAATCCGCCATCGATGAGATGGCATATCGCTGCAATCAGGATCCCGTTGACTTTCGGCTTGCGAACATGCCCGATAAAGATCCCGGAACGGGGCAGCCGTTTTCCAGTCATGACCTGGCAGAGTGTTTGCGAGAAGGCGCTGAACGGTTTGGCTGGGAAAACCGCGAGCAACAACCGGGTAGCTTGTCACAGGGCCGTCATCTCATCGGCTACGGCGTCGCCAGCACCATCCGGCTCAACATGCTTATGCCTTCTAAAACCCGCATTCGCTTGAGCGCAGACGGCACCCTCACGGCCTGGGCGGACATGACGGATATCGGAACGGGTACCTATACCATCCTGACTCAGATAGCCGCTGAAACGATGGGACTTTCTGCGGACCAGATCAATATTGAGCTCGGCGATAGCCGCTACCCCCCGAGCTCCGGCTCCGGGGGGTCATTTGGCGCGGCCAGCTCCGGCTCGGCGCTTCAGAATGCCTGCCAGGCAATGTGTATCAAATTGCTGGATATGGCTCGGGAGCAAGGTATCGGTGATGGAGAATCCGCCGATAATGCCCGATTTGAAAACGGGCAGCTGATTTGGGGCGACAAAGCATTGACGTTTACCGAGTTGCTCGACAATTCCGGGCAGACTTACCTGGAAACCGACGGCGAGGTTGCGCCCGGGGACGATCATGACAATTACGCCCAGCATTCCTACGGCGCCCAGTTTGCTGAGGTTCATGTCGATCGCGACACCGGCGAAGTCAGAGTCAAGAGGCTGCTAGGCGTGTTCTCGGCCGGGCGCATCCTTAACCGTAAAACCGCTCGTTCCCAATTGCTCGGTGGCATGGTTTGGGGCCTGTCTTATGCTCTGCTGGAAGACTTGATGGTTGATGAGCGCTATGGGGCCTTTATGAACCGTGATCTGGCCGAATACCACCTGCCGGTGAACCGTGATATGCCCGAAATTGATGTTTATTTTCGGGAGGACCCTGACCCCCGTTCGAATCCGCTGGGTTCAAAGGGCATCGGTGAACTGAGCATCTCTGGCGCTGGAGCCGCAGTAGCCAATGCAGTCTATCACGCCACCGGTATACGTATCCGCGATTTCCCGATTACACTTGACAAGCTTCTGGCACACCTGCCTGAGTGAGTGCATAAGCTGGGTTTGCATAATGACGCCTAACGCCAGCGCGGTGCGCTTCCTAATCGGCCGCTGCCTGTTTCTGCGTTAGCATCACAACCCTGAGGGCCTAGTAATTTGAGAAAAGTATTAATGAGTGCATGCCTTTTAGGCAAGAAGGTCAGATACGATGGCGGAAACCTTTCGGTGCACGATCAACTTGTGGAGAGGTGGGTATCTGAAGGCCGGATCGTTTCCGTTTGCCCGGAAGTGGAAGCCGGGATGAGTATCCCCAGGAAGCCTGCGGAGATCTTCGGAGGTAGTGGAAATAGTGTGTTAGACGGTGAAGCCGAGGTTTTTGAAAAAGGCGGAGATGTTGTCACCGATGATTTTATCGCAGGTGCCTCCATTGCTTTGGAACTGTGCAAAAGGTTCAACATTGAGATAGCTGTACTGGCTGAGTCCAGTCCTTCTTGTGGCAGCTCTTTCATCTATGATGGTAGCTTCTCAGGTAATCGGACTCCTGGCATCGGGGTTACGGCCGCGTTGCTGCGCCGACATGGTATTCAGGTGTTTAGCCAACATGAGATAGCGGATGCCAACAAGGCCATCCACGCGACGAGTGCGTGATGGTGGGCGTTATGAAGCAAGTTTTCGGCAACGTGTTCGGAACCAGTGATGGCAATGAACACGGGATCATTTGAAAGACTACGAAACCGGTTACTGAAGAGCTTTCTATTGTAGTTCGTTCCGGACTGGAGCTTACATCGGGTGCTCCTGTGGGGCACGGTAAGGAGAGCAG
>Ga0207798_100397_pt1 | contig 12168 bp, 6 predicted proteins | sample TtanPargueraPR_8_FD_187278 | JGI IMG/M metagenome (GOLD analysis project Ga0207798, IMG submission 187278) | Anaerobic enrichment media microbial communities from Bioluminiscent Bay, La Parguera, Puerto Rico - Tt and E1 (SPAdes) | ecosystem: Environmental > Aquatic > Marine > Unclassified ... | reverse complement strand
AGAAAAAAAATTAGTCCCTGAAGAAATATTTGATGAAAATTACGTAACAAACAACCTAATTAAAGATTTTACACCGCAGAAACCACACGGTGTTTTTGCCACAGGTAAAAATACCAGCATGTACTATCGGGCTATTCTTCAAAACTTGTTTTTTGCCACCTTAAACCAGGAAATGGGTAAACGTCAGTTTAGAATACCAAAAAAACACATGAATGTGAGCAACTTAATGCGTTACCAGAATTATTTTAAAGATGGTGGTGATAAGGTATTTCTTGATTTAATGAACGCTGTGCCATTTATGAACGGTGGTTTGTTTGAGTGCCTGGATAAACCGCACCCAGAAATAAAAGGGAAACAAGGTGGCGATATTATCATATATGAAGATGGTTTCTCTGACCGTGATGACAATATGATAGAAGTACCTGATTTTTTATTTTTTGATATTGATGAAGAAATAGACATAAGTGATGATATAGGATTAAATGATAGAGTTTACAAGAATGCAAAGACACGAGGATTACTTGAAATATTAAAATCGTATAAGTTCACTATTACAGAAAATACACCCATTGAAGAAGATGTTGCTCTCGACCCAGAATTGTTGGGTAAAGTTTTTGAAAACCTATTAGCAAGTTATAATCCTGAAACAAAAACAACGGCACGTAAACAAACAGGTTCATTCTATACACCTCGTGAGATTGTAAATTATATGGTGGATGAAAGCCTGATTGCTTATTTAAAAAATACAATAAAAAAATGGGATAGTGTAGATGTAAAACAAATAGATAAAGACCTGCATACCCTGGTTGCTTTTGATAACCCAAAAAATCCATTCGAAAATGATAATGAACTGCAAAACCAGATTATTAAAGCCTTAGATAATTGTAAAATTTTGGACCCTGCATGTGGCTCTGGTGCTTTCCCTATGGGCATTTTGCAAAAAATGGTGTATATATTACATAAAGTTGACCCCAGTAATACTGAATGGAAACACCGACAATTATTAAGAGTTGATTCAGCAATACGAAGCCTTGAAGAAATAGACGATGCAGAGTTCAGAGAAAAAAGTATCAAAGAATTACACCAACAAAAAACAGATATTGAAGAAGCTTTTAAAAATAATGAACTGGATTACGGTAGAAAATTATACCTGATAGAAAATTGTATTTATGGTGTAGATATTCAAAGTATCGCAACCCAAATATCTAAATTACGATTCTTTATTTCTTTGGTGGTTGACCAAAAATTAGATAAAACAAAAAACAATATTGGTGTACGGCCTTTACCGAATTTGGAGACCAAATTTGTAGCCGCAAATACATTAATTGGCATTGAAAAACCTGACCAGCAAGGGAATCTTTTTGATAATGAAGAAGTAAAAAAACTTGAAGATAAACTAAAAAGGATTCGTCATAAATTATTTAGTTCCAAATCACCTGCACGGAAACGTGAGCTAAGAGAAGAAGATAAAAATCTAAGAAACCGTATAGCTGAATTATTGAAAGATAATGGATGGAGAAATGAAACTGCTCGACAGTTAGCAAGTTGGGACCCGTATGACCAAAATGCAAGTTCACCCTTCTTCGACCCAGAGTGGATGTATGATATTGCAACTGGATTTAATATTATCATCGGTAACCCCCCATATGTAACCTATAAAGGAAAGGAACGGGTAAAAATATCACCAGAAGAATTTGAATATTTACTGAGAAGATATAAAAAATCGGCTGAATATAAAGTTAACAGTTATGCTCTTTTTATAGAGAATGGATATGATAATTTGTCAAATATGGGATGTATTTCATATATTATCCCATCTACAGTTTTACAAAATGAATATTTAAAAAACACTCGAAACTTAATTTTAAATCACCTCTATTTAGAAAAATTAGTCATATTCCAAAATAGTGTTTTCGAAGCAACAACAGATTCAATAATAGTACATATAAGTAAAAGAAATGATAATAATCAAACTGAGGTATTAAAGAAGAAAAACCTTGATTTAAATTTTGAATCTAATTGTTACGAAAATTGGGATAACTCATTATGGAAGAAAAGTGAAGCATTTATTATCAATTTAAAGGCCAATACTACAGAATTATTTATTCTTGATAAAATACAAGATGGTACGTTTAAACTTGGTGATTTACTAAATGTTTATGTAGGAATTGTTGCGAGTGGAATAAAAAGATTTTTATCAGATTTTAAATACAATAATAATTACAAACCTTATATTTTAGGTCGTGATATTGATAATTACTTTCTTGGTTGGAAAGGTCGCTATATTAATTTCTTACCTGATGAGTTGCATAGTAATACTAATGAAATTGTGTATCAACAACCCTTCAAAATACTGGTAAGAAAAACGGGTAATAGGTTAATGTCTGTAATTGATAATAATCAATATTATACTGACCAAAGTATTTATAATTTATATCCAAAAAAACATACGGATTCAATTTTAGTATTTGAAACTATTAATGTTCTATTAAATTCAAAAGTATTAGATTTTTATTTCAATAAAAGGATGATAACAAATCCCGATGTTTTTCCTTATATTAAAGGAATACACCTAAAAGAACTTCCAATTAAGTTAGATAATAAATTTTCTAATGTTTTTTCATGTTTATCAAAAATCCTTCAATTTAAAAGAGATACTATCATCATGGATGTAACAAATGCAACCGTATTTGAACTTTATTTTTCTAATCATATGAAGAATAATGGGATAAATGTTTTTGAATTCGTTGAAAAAGAAATTAATGAAGTTATTGAGGGACGAGATTTCGAGAAATTAACCGAAATAGAGAAAGAACTTTTAATAACTAAACTTCATCAAAAATGGATTAATCCGCAAAATGAGATAGTAAAACGTATTGCTCAATTTAAAACCAAAAGCCCAGATATTTTAAAACCGATTTTAGAGAGTTAGAATATAAATTGAAGAATTAATATTTTAAGTTAAAAGTTTATATTTAACTAAAATCCCATAGAATATAATTGACCTAACTAAATGAATAACAGGCCTAAAGACATAATTGCTATAACCGTAAAAAGGTATTTAAATACGCCAAATGATAAAAGTTTCTGGAAGGAATACAAACGGTTAAAGAAGGTGACGCCACAAAACCTGATTGAATTAATTAACCAATATTCAAAAATAGAAGAACTACAAAACAGGTTAATGCAAAAACCAGATGAATTACTTTTTACTTATATAAATTCATTAGATGGTAGTTCTGTGTTCCCCGTTGATAGCACGATAATTCTTTATGAAAAAAAATATTTTACACCCAATGACAATGATTTTTATAATAGGGTAATTTATGAGAATCAGATTGAAAAATTAAATGAAGAAATAAATAAATTAAAATTAGATTTAAATAAAGCAATTGAAGCCAAGAAAAGCTTTGTATCACGTGATTATGAGTTTATTCGTTTAATAGGTGAAGGTGGTTTTGGTAAAGTTTCGTTGGTGAAACACCGTATATCAGAACAATTATATGCGGCAAAACGGTTAGCAGATGTTGAAGAAGAAAAGCAGGTGGTTATCCAAAAAGAAATAAAAGCCTTAGCTTCTATTTCGCACACGAATATTATAAATTACCGTCATAGTTTTAGCGTTGGGAAGGTTCTTTTCCTGATAATGGATTATTGTAAAAATGGTACTCTTCATGATAAAATTAAAAGAACAGGTAAATTATCAGAAAATGAAATAATTTCGGTTTTTCTAACCTTAACCAAAACGTTTAAATTTTTACACCAGAACAACATTATTCATCACGATATTAAACCCAGTAATTTTTTGTTTGATGATAACAATGAAATTAATATTAGTGATTTTGGTTGTGTAAACACTTCTCTTGGTACACGTTCATATTTACCTCCAGAATTTTATTACAATAATTACACTCCCAATCCACAAACAGACATATTTGCTTTAGGTATTACCCTGATGGAATCTGCGTTAGGTTATAACCCTTTATTTGATAAATCGGTTGATGAGATAGACCAGATTATTAAAACCGCTGATTTACCTATAAATGGGCTTCCATTGTGGTTACAAAGCACCATTTTAAAAGCCGTTCATTACGATATTAATGTACGGTTTAAAACAATGAAAGAATTCCATGAATCCCTTGTAAAACGAAATATACCGCAGTTTTTAAACAGAAAGGTTTTAACGTATGAAAAAGATGCAAACCGTCTTTCAATGTACATTAAAACCAAAAAGTGGGAAAAAGCACGGAAATTTATAGAAGCACAGGAAGATTACTTTTTAAAAAATTTAAATCTTTCACTTAATGCAGGGACACTTTATCTGAATACCCATAAAATTTCAAAAGCAAAAAAATATTTTGAAAATGCATTAATGCTGAACCCACATACCAATTTAGAAAAACAAATAGCAGAGGTATATCTCCAAAGTGGTCAGGCGGTTAAAGCATCATCCTTGTTAACGGGTTACATTAACCGTAATTTTAACGACCTGGAGGCACATATCCAGCTACTTTACTCGTATTACCAAAGTGAACGGTGGGAATTAGGCTTAGAACAAGCAGAATTGTTATTGGAAATATTCCCCAATGAACAAATTGTAAAAAATAACCATGCCATATTTTGCTATCTGTTACAGAAGATAAGTCACCTGCACGACACAAATTTTGATGATTCATTCGGGTCATACAATTGGGGTGTTTACACAAATAATTCGCCTGAATCATGGTTCAACGATAACGGTCCAGCTCTGTATGATAAGATTATATTTCAGGAGTATAAATTCAGAAATATTGGTAAAGCCAAAAACACGTTGGTATTGAAAATAAATGGTACAGACTTTACGGTTTCAGATAAAATTGTTTCGTTAGGTAGAAATGGGTTCGATTACAACACTTATTCTGATTTTGAAGGTACAAGTGTAAGCAGAAGACATTTCATCATTATAAACATGAAAAACAATGTTTGGCTATACGACCTAAACAGCACAGGTGTTTATGTGGATGGTAAACGTGTAGTACAAAAAGCATTTTTATTGGGATTGCATACTATCAGGTTTGGTAATTATGAAATAGAACTAAAAACCGATGATAATTTGTTGATGTGATTAAATCCTTCATTGTCCAGGATTTTTGAAATTTGCTTCACAAAAGATAAAATTTTATTTATCACATGTAATACATTTTCTTATAAAATACTATAAATGAACTCCTAACATGCCAAATATTTATAATTTTTTCTACTGTTTAAAATCCATAATTTTATCTGTTTATAAAACATTTAATATTTAAACCTAACCGAAACTTAAACAAATAATTATGGAAAAAATAGTGGTAATTACAAAAGACGATTTCGACCAATTTAAACAAGAGTTATTGACCGAAATTAAAACGATATTTGATAAAAATATAAAAAAAGCACAATGGATTCGTTCTAAAGATGTTCGTGAAATGTTAGGTATTAGTGATGCAACGTTGCAAACACTTCGTATCAATAGAACAATACCAGCTTATAAATTAGATGCAACCTGGTTCTATAAATATGAAGAAATTGTTGAGGTAATGGAACGTAATAAAACCAGGTGAGTCTGAAGAACCAGGCGTGTCAATATTGTTTCACGAATTGTTATGTTTACTAAATAATATATCATTAAAAAGCACGTAGCAAGACACTTATAGATTCTATTTAACATCATAAATCGTGAAACAATATTCATCAAAAGAATCGAACATCCGCCCTGGAAGAGGGCCTGCCGCCCTGGCTGCCGTATCCCCTATTGTTGTAGTAAAAAATCATACAAAATTATACCCCGTCAGACCCGTTTGAAAAATTTCCAGATAAATTTGTCTGTTTTTTCAATAAAACATTATGCTAAATTTCTTTTTTACGATTTTTTTCGCTATATTTTATTTTGCGACAGCGATTTATACAAAAAATCCGACAGCAGATAATTAGTTTTAATTTAAATTTTAATGGGTATTTATGATTTTACTTTTAGTGGTGATACAACAAATGTAATTTTAACCGTGACCACCGAGCAATTGAAGGAATTCGCAATAATGGTAGCTGAAGAAACAGCAAAAAAAATATTAGAAAATAAAGAAGAAAAATTATACAGCCGTCAAGAAGTTATTGACAAATTTGGTATCGCACCAGGGACTTTATGCAACTGGTATAATTGGGGATGGATTAAAAAAACAAAAATCGGTAATAGAGTTTTTTATCCAGCTTCCGAGATAGAAAGATTAAGTAAAATTCAACAAAATTAGTTTACTATGTCAATTTCATTTTTTCTTCTGCGTAAATATTTGCCCAGAATTTTCTTAATTTTTCGGCATGTTCACGAGGTGTAACTTTAATGTACTTTAAAAATGCAGTTTCAGTTTTATGACCCGTTACCATCATAATAGAAATAGTAGGAAACCCTCTTTTATATAAATTGGTTGCAAATGACCGTCTTGCTGTATGAGTAGTTAAAAGTTCTTTTTTAGCATAGGTATAGGTTTTTTTAATCCCTCCTATTGTCATACTTTTTTTAAATACAGTATTTAGTTCTGCAAGTTCACCTAAATCTTTAAGATATTCATTCATTTTCTGGTTACTAATGATGCGTGGGAGTTTGTTATTCCACTTTTTTAATATAGATGTAACAACTGGATGTATAGGTATAACAACTTCATTATCGGTCTTTGTTTGGGTTATCACTAGAGAATTATCTTCTATGTTCTCTGCTTTAACTTTATTTAGGTCAGAAAAACGCAACCCCGTCCATGCTGCAACCAGAAAAATATCTCTAACAGGGTCAAGTCGTTTATTGCTTGTCAAATCAAGTTCATACAAACTATTCAGTTCATTTTCATCTAAGTAAATTGAATCTGTATTTTCCGTAGGGCTTTTAAATCGTTTTTTAATTAGTTGGTAGTTAACATCAACCTTTTCTTCCAGTACAGCAGAATTTAAAAAATTTCGCAGTACAGCTATCTGTTTACCAATTGTGTTTGTTGCTAAACCTACTTCAATTTTAGTAGTACCATCTTTTAGTTTAATTTCTTTTTTTCTCTTACTTAAAAATTTAACAAATGCATTATAAAACTCAACATCAATGGTATCAAAATCAATCTCTTTGGAGTAAACTTTTTGAAAATCTTTTAAATAATTACGGCAAGTGCCATACTTTAATAGGGTTGAACGGGTTATCTTTCGCCCAGTATCAGGATTTATCCTATCTTTTGATTCTTCTATGAATTTATCAATGTATTCAAAAAAGGTGATTTTCTTTGGTTCATATTTTTCAGGGTCATAATACTTGTCAATTTGTAAGTTTAACCAATCATTATTGATTGTTGTTTTATCACCGACTAAATTTTCCGCATTAATAATAAAAGATTTTAACTTTTTTAATTCAGAAATCATTACATCTTTATCAATATATTCAGCAACATCACGTACTTCACCTTTTTTATTATTCCAGTATGAAGGGAGAATAGATTTACCTGTTAATGCGGTACAATCAAATTTACGCCCCTGATAAAAACGAATACGGATATTAACAGGCTTATCAGATTTTTTTTTGGTTACCCGAATAAAATATTTAAAAGTTGCCATGAAAAAATTATTAGTGTATATCAAAGATAATTAATTGCCCGAATTTTGCCCGACATTTTTTATAATAATTTGCAGCTACTTGAAATTATATTTTATAAAGAAAAAAATATTATATTTGTATTTGATTGATTATTAGCATAATTATTTATTTTTACTACAAAAAAAGATTTCAACGGAATTCAATCAATTTTAAAAGGTTCAGGTTTTGTTCTGGGCACATTCACAAAACAGGAGTAGCTGATGACAAATACGTTAGCTACTCTTTTTAATTATAGAGGACGAGAAAGGTAATGAAGAGATGACGATTTAACTTGAATATCATTTACCTTCTCTAACAGAAAGCCCATAACTACACAGCCAATCAACTACTTAATTATTCTCATTTTTAATACCATCTTTGAAAAAACCAAAATCCCAAATTGCTTGATACAACAGACAATAACGGTTCAAAACGATCGGGGAATCTGGTTTACAAACCTTGATATTAAACTTTTCCCATGCCATTACTTAAACAAAATGCTATTTGCCGATTTAGTTATATACAAATTGAACGGTAACAGTTGATGCCTTATTTGCTTTTATCCTTACCCAATGTGCAGAATATCCATCAGGAAATTCATAGTGCGAATAGCCATTAGGTTCAACTTTTATTGTTTTGTAGGTATTCCACTCATCATTACCCATAACATCAACCTCTATACTAAACTCAATATCTTCTTCTCCCTTATTTATAAAATGTGCAGACTTTTTATCAAATCCGGTCATGAGATAAGGATCGGATGTGCTATTTGCATGAACAGGCTCATCCTGCCAAACTGCTCCCCAACCTGTTGGTTTGCCATAATTCCATAAATCATCGATATTTTGGAACAATAATCCAGATTGAGGTTGCCCGACGCCATGGTCGGTCTGGTCTCCCGCCAGAACCAACATACCTCTCCAAAAAACAAAATCAGGGACAATTCGCAAATGGTAAGATATCGGCTTAATGCCCCAAACTTTCCCGCCGTAAGTCATCATGGGTAGTTCGTAAAAGATTCCATGTGCGTCCATGATAAACCGCTCTGTTTGCACTTCTCTTATTCTCATCCACTCCGTATTCCAGGCATGGTCGAATGAATGGCTACCTTTGGGCAATCGATACCTTTTCCATTCTTTGGAGCGGTCATTGTAGCACTTTAGAATTACTGATTTTTTATCCCAACCAGTTGCGAAAATTGGATTTCCATAGATTGATTTTCCTTTAAAGATATTACTGTTCTTGCCGCCAACACCAATAAAAGCTGTTTTTTCAAGAATTGTCCATGTATCGCTATTTCCATCCCATTCAGCAAGTCTTCCGGCAAAGGATTCTCCAAGAAAATCCCTTTCATCGTAAGAATTATTGGCTACTACGACTCTTCCATTTCCAGTATGTCCATCTTTAAAATGTATCCATGCAGTTTCGGGAATATCCAGTTCCTGCTTCAAATTGAATAACTTCGTGGCCTGTAAAGTATTTACATCACATTCAAAAAATAAACCTTCCATAGTAATGAAGTAAACTTTATTTGTCGGGTCTGTCAAATGCTCCATGGTTGCAGCCAGTCGATGTTTTGATAATTCCTCACTGGTTCTTACGTTTCCATTTTTATCTATAAAATGCGGACCAATTATGGCCTGTTCTGAAGGATTATGAATCATTCTGTTCGCAAAAGTACCTGTAACACTTTGTGGGTGTTTTTTCATGGTCATATCGTCACTTACTTCATAAAGTCCTAACCTGGAACCCTGGATATGAGCAACATACCCAATCATCCATAATTTGTCAGCCCATGGAATTAAAGCACCAATACCACTTTCGCTTCTGTCTTTATCAGAAGCCCCTAAAACGGTAAGGTTTGGGAAAACACCATTTACATTTATTCTTTCATTCTTTACCTTGTCAAAATCAAGATTCTGGGAGAATCCAGTTTGCAGAATAAAAGTCATTAAAAAAGCGATCAGAAATAGTTTTTTATTCATTTCTCAATATTTAAAGGTTTATTAAGGCCAATTTTATAAGTAGTGGCTGTTTGCGTATTTCTTAACGCTCAAACTGCTTTGCAAGTTACCTGCCATTTTTTTACAAAATGCTGAAGTGTGTTTCATTAAATACGATCAATATAATTCGATTCACCTTTTCAATTCAAGCGTTAAATTTTCATTTTCTTCCAGGATTCTAGTTTGTTTGAATTCTTCAGATTTATGGTTCTCAAGGGCAAATTTTTTCAGTTCTATCTTCCCATATTTAACAGAGAAGTTTATTCGATAACTCTTTTCTGTTTCTGTAATTTCGCATCCCCCCCAGGAACTTCCATTTGACCAAAAATAGTTACCTCCTTTATTTGTAAATCTTATGGTTTTATCAACAGCCGAATAATGAAAACCGCTTTGTTGAACAATTCCTGACCATGAAGCCATTGCACGTGCGTAGTGATGGCCGCATTCTGCTTCGTCAAACGGATTTCTCTTCTGACCGTCGTAGCGATCACGAATATTCTTTATAATATCAATTCCTTCCTCTTGCATACCCTCGTATAACATACCTATTGCTGCAGTGTATTCAAATCCTGTCATTACTTCCGACCAGTAAGGGAAAGGAATTTTGGGGCGACCACCTCTTGGCCAACTGGCCATCAATAAGGCTTTTTCGTCTCCCATTGCATAAGAACGCATATTGTTAAAATGCTCGAACATGCTTTCTTTCTTGTTATATTTTAAAATACTTTGCAAAGTGGTTTTAACATTTTCTTCCTTTACCAGGTAACCTAATCCTAAAACATGTGCCATGTACTGTCCTACCAGTTGATCAATCAGACATCCTGACCCTAACTGATAATCGGGATTATCAATTTGTTTGCTTCCCATTCCAGCCATAAGGCCAGAGGCTATTTCATCTTTGCTATCAGGCACTTGGATTTTATGAATGTAATACTCTCCATTAAAAAGATTCTCATCCGTCCATTTTGAACCGCTTTCAAAGAGGCTTCTGCATTTTTTTGCAAAAGTTTCATCTTTCAAATAGAGAGCTATTTCTTCACCAGCTCTTAAGGCGCCGAGATACCACAGTTGCATTTGTGGATTGGGTCCAAAGTATTCAACATCCATTGTATTGTGTTGTACGCCCTCCATAACTCCATCAGAATTGGCATCCCATCCGTTTTCAATCCATGCAAATGATAAAGCGGCTTTAACCTGAGGCCAGTGTTCTTTCAAAAAGTCATCATCTCCGGACAACTGCCATTCGCGGTAAAATTTCATAATGGTTCCCATCTGTCCATCTGCTGCGGCTACACCAATACCTGAAGCCGATTCAACTAATGGGAGATTGGTTCTAAATCCCATGTGTCCGTTTTCTCTCATTGCGTAAGAAAATTCAACCTCGCGCATGGTTTTGGCTAAATCGTTAAACAGAAAGGCTGTAGCTTGTTCATAATTCCAAACGTGAGTGCACGATCCCTTGCAGGAACCAAATCTGTCCATCACTCCTTCCCATCCAAACATTTTACCATCTTCAGTACGGAACACAGTTTGTGAACGCAATGTACTGAGATTAAATAATGCAGCCTCTTTGATTACTTCAGGATAACTGCTACTCATGAAAGCATTTACAAAATCAAGTGTTTTATGCGTTAAGGCTGGCAATCGGTCAAATTCTTTTTCAGCAACATTCCATGCATCAGCATATTGAGTCGTATAATAGTTTCCCACTTTTGAATCTGACCATGCAAAGCGGTTAGGAAAATGCCATGTAAAGTGAAAGGTAAATGTTTTTTTCTCTCCTGCTTTAAGGGTTTTATAAACTGCGAGTGATGCCATTGGGTCGTCATCAATTAACAGCTCTTTTTCGGTTAACAAACCATCGTTGCTGAAGTCGTCCCAAAAATCAAGAAGTGCATTGCCCCATGCATTTTGAGCTGAACTTGTTCTGTAGCTGATTTTTGCATTTTCTTCGAGCGGAGTAGTGAGTGCCATTGTTCCCCATGCCGGAGAATTTTTGTCCACTCCATCCGAATACATATAAATCCCTGAAAACTCATTGGCTGAGCGGTATTCATTTTTGTTTTCCTTGGCACCCAATGGAATATAATCACCCTTCCAGTCAGTAGTAAACTCACTTCCATCTTTACCAATAAAATTCCTTATGTTGCCTGAAATAGATACGTCAATGTCATTATCGCTAATATTTTCAACTTCATACTTGATTATTGCGATTGGAATCCCGGAAGCATCCGCATTCCCCGGTATAAAAGGATTATATCCAATTAATCTAATCTTAACAGGCATGGTGCTGTCAGATAAGCTTACTATACCAAATGGATAGGTTGATCCAAATGAAGCGTTTCTAAAACGGGGCAATCCATGATGATTTACGGATCGTCCTTCATAATGCTGAAAATCACAATAATTTACGGGGCCTAAAATAGCCTTTGACTTTGGATCTTCATTTTTTTTCTTTGTGTAGATGGCAAAAAATGGGGCATCATTGCCTGTGGTTACAGTGCTGTAATTTTTGGCAGGAACATTCATAATCTCCCAGTCTCT
>Ga0207798_100395_pt1 | contig 12184 bp, 9 predicted proteins | sample TtanPargueraPR_8_FD_187278 | JGI IMG/M metagenome (GOLD analysis project Ga0207798, IMG submission 187278) | Anaerobic enrichment media microbial communities from Bioluminiscent Bay, La Parguera, Puerto Rico - Tt and E1 (SPAdes) | ecosystem: Environmental > Aquatic > Marine > Unclassified ... | reverse complement strand
ATTGGTGTTCTGGCATTGATAGACGTTTGGACTATCGGACAACGTTACGTAAACAAAGACGATTTTACCCGTCAAAATCTGATGGAACAGGAATACCTGCTCACGGATGTCGATAAACAGATATTCAACCGTGAAATTCAAAATACGCCCGGACTGGAACAAAAAATACAGGAAGCGTATCAAAAATTCAATCCGCAGACCCAGGCCGAACGGGAAGACATTCAAAAATATGTGATCCAGAAAAATACCTTTTACCGGGTGTATGATCTTACTACAGCAGCTTTCCAGGACAATCGCGTATCCGGATCGCACCGGTCGATTGGAGGCTACAGCGCGGCCAAACTGCGCCGCTACCAGGACTTGATCGAGAATTACATCATAAGAGGGGATATGCAGGTTCTGAATATGCTGAATGCCAAATACATTATCACCCAGCAAGGCCTGCAGGTCAACCCCAACGTGATGGGTCCCGCCTGGTTTGTCGATTCGGTAAAATGGGTAAACACTCCGGACGAAGAAATATTGGCACTCGGCGATATAGATGTCAGAAATGAAACGGTCATCCATAACAAGTTTAAAGTCGATGTTGGTGACTTCGGACCAAAGACACCAGCTGATTCCATAACGCTGGAAACTTATGAGCCTGACCACCTGGTTTATCGAACCAACACCACCGGGAACCGATTAGTGGTCTTTTCAGAAATCTATTACCCGGACTGGACCGTAACAATAGATGGAGAACCGGCAAAATATGTGGAAGCCAATTATACGCTTCGCGCAATGGTAGTGCCCGATGGGCAGCACGAAATCAGTTTTACTTTCCGCCCGGGGTATTATACCAAAGCGAATACCCTGTCGATGATTTTCTATTACATCATCATGGTAATGGTCGTGGCACTGGTTGGCTATTCCGTTTACCATGAGATCAGAAAAACAGAACCTGAAGCCGAAAAAGCATAGCACATGGTAAAGTATTCCATTATAGTGGCAGTGTACAACCGAATCGGCGAGGTAAAGGAACTGCTGGATAGTGCCGAAAAACTGGATTTTGAGCGCGATCAGTTTGAATTCCTCTTTGTGGATGATGGTTCCAAGGACGGATTTCAGAATTTTATCGAGAATTACAGTTCGTCAAGTGGTTTGCAAACAAGATCCATTTATCAGGAAAACAAAGGCCCCGGAGAAGCCCGCAACAATGGAATGCACAATGCTGAAGGACAGTATTTTATTTTTGTGGATTCGGATTGCATGTTCCCGCCCCACTGGTTACGTACCATCGACAACGACGTGGAAAAACGAAAACTGGAAGCCTTTGGGGGTCCCGATACCTGCCACGAATCGTTTAGCCCGCTGTTAAAGGCCATTAATTATTCGATGACCTCGAAACTGGGGACCGGAGGTACCCGCGGACAAAAGAAAAGCGTGGGTAAATTTTATCCGCGAAGCTTTAACATGGGCATCCACTGCAAAGTATTTGAGAATATTGGCGGTATGAACAAACTGCGTCATGGACAGGATATGGATTTTTCGCAACGCATATACGATGCCGGTTATAAAGTGGGCTTGATTTACGATGCTTTTGTCTACCACAAACGGCGCACCAGCCTCTCAAAATTTTACCGGCAGATCTTTAACTGGGGTGTGGCAAGGATCAACCTGTCGATTGCGCATCCTTCCATGTTAAAACCGGTGCATTTGTTGCCGGCTATGGTGATTTTAGGGCTGCTGTTCCTGGCATTATTTACAGGATTCTTCCCGAGAATTGGGGCGATTCTTTGGATTATAACCGGAATTGGTTATTTGCTGGTTAACCTCACGGCTTTTTTCGAATCGCTGATCCAATATAAAAACATAAAAGCTGCACTGTTATCGCCGGTTACACTGAACATCCAGGTTTTTGCCTATGGTTTTGGATTAATTAAAGCGCTCTGGCAAACCAAAGTTTTGGGACGCAAACAGGCCGAAGGTTTTGTAAAAGGGTATTACGGGAAGAAAAAACTGGAAAGCAGATAAGGCCCCCTCCAACTCCCCCAAAGGATGAGAGTATAGAGACTGAGGCCTTGTAATGCATTTGATAAATAAGAATAAAGTAAATCTGAATATGCTAAAGCTGTTTGAAAAGTCTTCGCTGCGTCATCCTGAACTCGTTTCAGGATCTGGCCTCATTTTAAAGAGATTCCGAAACACCTGCCTGACAGCGGTCAGGAGTTCGGAATGACGTACAGACAAATTAAAATTGATACGTGACCAGAAATTTTTAACCAACAGAAAATAGATACACTGAAAGGAACAGCAACCACAAAACAATAAACAAAGCTCAGAGCTCACGGCTCGGGGCTCACAGCTAACCAATGAACAAAAAAGTACTCATAATAACCTATTACTGGCCACCGGCAGGTGGTCCGGGCGTTCAGCGGGTGCTGAAATTTGCCAAGTACCTGCCCGAATTTGGCTGGGATCCCATTATCCTGACAGTGGCCAATGGCGAGTACCCGGCCATCGATGAATCGCTGGCCAAAGACATCCCCGAGGGCTGTAAAGTCTATAAAACCAAAACCCTAGAACCAAGCTCTTTCTATCGGAAGTTTACGGGGATGAAACAACATGAAAAAATACCGGTGGCCAACCTGGCGCAGAAAAATATTAGCTGGAAAAAGAAACTCTCGAACTGGGTACGGCTTAACCTCTTTGTCCCCGACGCAAAAATTGGCTGGATTCCTTATGCCGTAGCCCAAGGCAAAAAAATCATTCGGGAAGAACAACCGGATATCATCTTCTCCTCATCGCCTCCGCCAACCGTGCATTTAATAGCTAAAAAACTGGCCAAATGGAGCGGACTAAAATGGGTAGCCGATTTCCGTGATCCATGGACAAAAATTCACTATTTACAAAACCAGAAATTTATTTCCTTTTCGAAAAGGCGTAACCAAAATCTTGAACGTGACGTTGTTGCTGGCTGTGATAAAGCCACCTGCGTAAGTACCAATTTTGTCAACCTTATTTCAAGCGATCAAAAAGATAAGTTTGAAATTATTACCAACGGGTTCGATACTGAAACAGTAGTTTCCACTGAAATAAAAGCATCAAAAAATGTCTTTAAGATTTTGTACATCGGTGGTCTTACCTGGAATCGCTATTATAAATCATTTTTTGTTTGGCTTAAGGAGTTAATTCAGAAAGGTTATCTGGATGAGAACAAAATCAAAATACAGTTGGCCGGAAGCATCGAACCCACCATAAAAAAAGAGATTGAGGAGCTATTTAGCACCTTAAATGTACTTGACGTAAAAGCTTATCTCCCCCATTCTGAAGCTGTTTCACTGATGCACGAGGCCGATCTGCTTTTACTTTTTCTCGAACAGGTGGAAGGTTACGAAGGCCATATCCCGGGGAAATTATTTGAATATATTTCAACGCAAAACCGAATTCTTGGTTTAGGCAGTGCAACTGGAGAATCTGCTCAGATTCTTGAAAAGACCAAAGCCGGAAGAGTTATCAGCCCTGAAAATGAACAGGAAATTAAAAAGCAATTAATTACTGAGTTTCACAACTGGCAAAACGGAGAAATAACGAAAAGCGACGAAGCGGATATCGAAAAGTATTCCAGAAAACAATTGACAAAACAACTGGCAACATTATTTGATAAGCTATGAAGAAGGTGCTATTTATGTTGAAAAAGATGGTGGCAGATTTCAAGTCACCGAAACAGCGCTATCCAATCGCCGAAGACATGCACTCACCTCAATTGGGCGAATATTATTTTGTCTTTAACGAGAATCGTGTTTCGGCCGGAAAAGACCAGGCCTTAATCAATAAGTTCGACGAAAACGGTATCCCGATCAATAAAACCTACATCGATGTGAAAGACAAAGATTACGTTTATTTTCCGATCTCCATCGGGCAAATGGGGCTGGCTGTTTTTAATACTTACCTGCAAACCAAAAGTGAAAACGACAAACAACGTTTTCTGAAATTTGCCGAATGGTTTTACGACAATGCCGATGTTAGCGAAGAATTGGGTGCACGCTGGCTCACCGATGTAAAGCTACCCGCTTATCATTCGCCCGAAAACTGGCAATCGGCCTTTTCGCAAAGCCGGGGAATTTCCATTCTGTTGCGCGGCTACCAGTTAACCGGCAAACAGGAATACGCCGATATGGCTGAGAAAGCCTTGGTTTCTTTTACTAAACCAGTTTCGGAAGGCGGTGTTACCTCTTTTACTGAGTGGGGGCCCTTTTACGAAGAATACACCTCATCCGTGCCAACCCTGGTTTTAAACGGAAAAATATTCGCCATGTGCGGCATCTACGATTTTGTGCGCGTATTCCCCGAAAATAAGCTGGCACGCCGACTATATGACGAAGGTATTGAAACACTGAAAAAAATACTCCCGGAATACGATATGGGATTCTGGTCGCGTTATAATCTTTGCAAAGCGCCCTGGTACCCCAAAATCGATCCGGCTACCATATCGTATCAAAAACTGCATGTAACACAGCTGAAAATGCTTTATCAATTAACCAATGAGGAAGTATTTAATGCCTACATGCAAAAGTTCGACAAACAAAATACCTTATTTAATGCTTTTCGGATGTACTTTATTAAATTCAGGGCATTAAAAAAATTAGGAAGAATATAAATACCCAAAGATGGCAGGAACTATACTTCTTTTAAACAAGAAAAGTACAGACGATCGTAAATTCGCTGAAAAAAAAGATTTATTAAAGAAATTTATACAAAAGAAATTTTCGGAATTCTATTCTTCGATTCATTTCCACGAAGCTGACCAAAATAGTTTTCTTGTTGAATTCAGGAAAAATAACGAATCCAAATATGTCGAAGATTCAAAAGGAAACTGGCTAACCTATGAAGGCACTGTATTCGCATTAAAGGAAACCAAAGCATATAATGCCAAACAGTTATTAGAGCTTTATTTGATCAATGGTGAAAACTTTGTGAATGAACTTGACGGTCACTTTGTTATTAAGCTATACGACAAAAGCCAGAATAAACATTTGGTAATAAGCGATTTCATTCGCAGCCGAATAAATTACCTGACCGAAACAGATGATCTGATTCTGTTTACGCCATTTTTACTACCTGCTGCAGTAATCAGGGAAGTTACCCCCGATCTGAATGCCCTGAATGAGATCTTCTGGCGCTATTATATTTTATCGTCCCGATCCATATTCGAAGAGGTATCAAGGTTGGATTCAGCTACCATTTATCGTGTAAAAAACAAAACTCCGGAGAAATCGGTATACTGGAATTACCCCTCATCAATCACCGATCGCACTTTTGATGAATCTGTAAACCTGTTTGTTGAGAGCATTAAGGAAACCGCCAGGCTGATAAATATGAAGTTCGGAAAAGCTGCAATGGACCTGACCCAGGGGCAGGATTCCAGGATTATTATGGCAGCTTTCCGATCGCAAAACCTGCCTTTTGCAACCACCACATTTGGAAAGGAAGATTTCGAGGAGCTAAAAAATGTAAAGAAAATTGCGGAGAAATATAAATTTGAACACCATACGATTGAATTAACACCTGAATATACCGATAATATCGAATCGTATTATAGAAAATCCCTGGTATTGGGAAATGGTGATGAACCCGGATACCTGTTGGGCAGAATCCTTTTTATGAGGGATCAACAATCCAAATTTGGCAATGTGTTAGTTAATGGCACAGGAGGCCCATTTTATAAAGATTGTTTTTGGGAAGAAGTATATGCGCTGGATTTATACCGCGAAAGGTATAAAATCGATCATGAACGGTTTCTCCGCTTACGTCCGATGAATAAGGATTATCCAACGGATATATTCTCCGATAAATTTTTAAAGATCAAAGCGAATTCAAAAGCCTATTTTATCGACATGTTAAAAGACTCGGTTGATGGTCTTGAAGGTAGACCGGCTTCTTTACAGATCGATAAATTTGCACTCACCAAATGGCAGAATTATGCAGTTATTGGAAACAATATTGCGCTCTCAACGCGCGATAGCATTGCTCCTTTACTGTTAAGAAGAAACCTGGAGATTGGCTTACCCATGCCGGCTAAATGGCGATGGAACAAATCAAACTTTCAAAGGGCGGTAATGTACAAACTGGATCCGGATTTAGCGAGGGAAAAAACCGATTTTGGCGGAATTAATATGGTACCCTATAACGCTTTTACCTTTATCCCGTTTTATACCAAATACGTACTGCGGCAAACACAACGCTACCGGAATAAGCTGCTAAATAAGCTGGGATTAAATGTTAAAACTCATTTGCAAGCTGCATGGGATTATAAACCCATCTACGAAAAGCTGTTTAAGTCCGAAGAAATACAAGAGTTGCTGCCTTATGAGGGGATGAAATTATCTGATGCCATTAGAAAAGACAGCTGGGAAGAATTCATAAAAAGGTTTTCCGGGGAAGAAGAAATGACACTTAACGATTATGAATTCCTGTTTAAAATAGCAGGGACTGAAAGGCTGCTGAAGCATAGCCAAGAAACTGAAGGACTTTGAACCGTTTTTTAAACGGGTTAGTGTAGAGTACTTCTTGAAAGAAGCTGAAAAATGGAGCTAAAATGAAGGTACTTTTTATCGCAAAAAATATCCCGCGGCCGGGAAAGAAAGGCAATACTATAATTCTCACTATTGCCGAAAAACTTTCCGACTTTTGCGATATTTCAATATTAAGGTCATAGAAAAGTCAATAGTCAAGTGGAGAGTGAGCAAAAATAGCAGTATTGAAAATTGTGATAATTTTACAACAAATAAAATTAAATGAAAATAATATCTGTTGTCGGAGCAAGACCAAATTTTATGAAAGTTGCTCCATTTATAAAAGCAATTGAAAAATATAATGAAAACTCTAACGAACACATCGATCATGTATTAGTTCATACCGGCCAGCATTATGACGAAAGAATGTCGGGAAGTTTTTTTTCTTCTCTAAATATTCCATACCCTGACATAAATCTTAACATCGGTTCCGGGACACACGCCGAACAGGTTGGAAATACAATGATCGAATTTGAAAAGGTGTGCATAGAACAACAACCCGACTGGGTAGTGGTTATTGGAGACGTAAATGCAACAATCGCTTGCTCTATTACAGCGAAGAAATTGCACATTAAAGTTTGTCACATTGAAGCAGGGCTTAGATCGGGAGACATTGAAATGCCCGAAGAAATTAATCGTTTGGTTACAGACAGGCTTTCCGATCTACTATTAATTCCAGATAGATTGTCGGAGCAAAACTTAATAAAGGAAGGAGCAGACAAACAAAATATTGTAATGGTTGGAAACATTATGATCGACACACTTGATGCTAATTTAGCCAAAGCACAACAGCTTTCGCTATCTGAAGTATTAAGAAATAATCATCATAAGGAACAAAATCAGCTTCTTTCTATTACAGCAAATAACTATGCGGTACTAACTATGCATCGACCGTCAAATGTTGATGATGCTGGCATTTTAGAAGGTATTGTTAATTTTATTATCGATGAAATTGCTCCTGTAATGCCAGTGGTTTGGACCGTGCACCCGCGTGCTGAGAAGCAGTTAAAAACATTTAACTTATGGTCGAAAATTACTTCATGTGATGCCATTCAGTTACTTTATCCACTGGGCTATCACGACATGCTTCGATTGAATAAAGACGCTAAGATAATGATTACCGACAGTGGTGGTCTCCAAGAAGAATGCACGGTACTTGGGACAAGGTGCCTGACCATGCGTTGGAATACTGAACGACCGGTAACGCTGAAAGAAAACGGCGGGGCAAGCGTGCTTGTTGGAAATAACGTAGAACGGTTGAAAGAAGAGTTTAATATTATTTTAAAGGAAGATGCGCATTCCGCTCGTCCTGAAATGTGGGACGGAAAAACGGCTATGCGTTGTGTTAAAGCCATTGTTAATCACAGATAGATTTGTAGAATATGAAAATTTTAATGGTTCTTGAGAATAAATTCCCGTTCGACGAACGTGTCGAGAAAGAGGCGTTATCACTTATAAGTGCAGGTCACGAAGTGCATCTGGCTTGCGCAACCCTCAAAAATGAACCAAAAAATGAAAGGTATAAAGGAATCTTTCTGCATCGGGTCAATTCATCCAAATTTATTTACAAGAAGGCAAGAGTTGCCTGTTTAACAACCCCTTTTTATTTCAGTTTCTGGACAAAATTTATTCAGCAACTTCTTTCAAATGATTCTTTTGATGTCATTCACATTCATGATTTACCATTAGCTAAGGTTGGAATTAAATTAGCCGAAAAAATGGGGATCAAAGTCTTAGTGGATTTTCACGAGAATTTCCCATTTATGCTTAAAGAAGAAGAATATACGAAGACAATAATAGGCAAAATTATATCTCCCATAAATAAATGGATCAATTATGAGCAAAAAACGCTAAAGAAATTAGATAATGCCGTGTTTGTATGCAAGGAAATGAAACAAAGAATGTCTAAGCTTGCTCATGTTCAAAATTCGATTGAACTCGACAATACAATCGACATTAAGCGTTGGCCTGCCTGGCAGGAGCAAGATAAGTCTGATAAATACATTCGCACCATTTATGTAGGCGGCTTTACGATAAAGCGAGGGATTGAAGTTGCCATAAAAGGGCTTGCTCAATTCAATAAGACATCGGAACATAAAGCAACGCTTGACTTATTTGGCTCCGGACGAAAAGAATACATCAACTCCTTATTAAAGCTTGCTGAAGAAGAGGGAGTTGCTGATTTTGTAAAATTCAAAGGTTATATTAACCTCCCTGAAGATGCACAAATGTTAAGCGCTTATCATGTTGGATTAATTCCTCATCTCAAGAATACGCATACTGACAATACCTCTCCGAATAAAATATTTCAGTACTACAACTACAAATTACCTGTGCTTTGTTCCGACTGTAACTATTTGGTGAGGATTGTAGACGAAACAAAAGGTGGATTAATTTATAACAATCAATCTCCTGACGATTTTGCAAAAAAACTTCACTCCATGCGAACTAACGGAAAATTGAAAAAATATGGCGAAGCAGGTTACAATGCAGTACAGTCTAAATACAACTGGGATAAATCGGTTGAAAGCCTAATTGACCTTTATACTAAAATTTCGATTATTTGAAAGTGATATTTTTGCTCTACCAAGTTACAAAGAAACTTTTGGCCTGGTTTACCTCGAAGCAGCTGCTGCCCGTAATGCCATTATAGGATTTAAAGGCGAAGGGGTTTGGGGTCTTTTTGAAGTGGATAAGGAAATGCTGTTTTGTGGTGATTTTGAAGAATTCCAAGAACAATTAAAGCTATTAATTAAGAATGGGAAGAAATGAAACCAACTAACCGAAAATGCTTTTGAGAAAGCTAGGATGATGGAATGGGGGAATATAAAAAAGCAATACTTTGATATTTATAACAGTGCTATAAAATAGTCAGAATAACTGACTGACTTGCAAGTAAAAACCTTCAGCGAATTTGTCCCAAGTATGGTCACGAATAAACTTTCTACACAGGTCTTTTTTAGTAGGTTTGTTGTTTTTGAGAATACAAGGTATCTCCTCAAAAGCACTATATGTATAAATTAGTCCCAACTTAGCAAGTTCTTTAAAAGCACCCTTATCTGGACCGATAATATCTGCTCCATACCCCATAGAAACAACCAGTTGACCTGAATTTAGCACAGAGTCTCCCTGATGAGAATAAAAAACATAACGCGTTTCTTTATGCAAAATTTCAATTTCTTCATCCGTATGAAATCTGTTGATAAAATCAATGTTGGTACTTAAAGATTTTTCCAATTTATCCTTATAATTAGGATCATTTACTTTACCCGCAACAATTATTTTTAACCCGCTCATATACTTATCAGTTTCTATATACTGTAAAAACTCGGCAATACCTTTATATGGTGCTATTGCCCCCCAGATTAAAATATCATATTTGTATTCGTGGTTTGCTGGTGGTAAATTAAAGTGATTTTTTGTTTCAAAAGGATGAAAAAAACAAAAACTCTTTCCCTTTTCAGTTAAAGAAAAACTTTCTGTTGTATGATGAACAATCAAGTCAGATTTTTTTTTTAATCTATCCATTATTTTTCTTGATTGAGTAATACCTCTTTTTTTGTGTGGTTCTATATTATGAAATGTCCAGATAATTTTTTTATTGAATAGCCTGGCAATGGTTAAAAATAATTGAACCATATAATAACGAAAAATTCCATTGGACTTGTTCGGTTCATTCTCGATCCAGTTGAGCAAAAAGATATCTGCTTTAAATAAATACCTGAATAATTCCTTTGGCGCAGGTTCTCTTTTATTGCCATAGTTTACAATATCAAAATATTCCGACAGCGATTTTGCCAAATTATAGAGATACATTCCTGATTTTTCATTGGGTGTAGGACTTATTAACAAGCGTCGATTTTTAACCATAAATATCGTGTTTTACCTATCACAGTATTAGTCAAAAATACTCTTTTTAATTTTTACCCCCGTTCGATAAAAAACTGATTGCACTACCTTTACTTTTATTCGAGGTATAATGGTTAAAGTTGGTGAATAAACCTGTTCGTGAAACTGGGATCGAAATTTTGATATTTGAGACGTATCCAATATATTTTTTGCTCGATAAAGTCTGGTAAAAAACCAATAGATCAATTGTTTCTTTAACCTCGACCCGTTTTTTGTATTTATAATAATTTGGGGGCTTATCCAATTAAGAAACTTTAAATCGGCAATTAACTTACGCTCCGTTATAGTTTTATCTTCCTTAATTCGTGATAAATTTAAATCGCTTGCCCGCCAATAAACTTTAGCATCAGGAATTGTTTTAATTAACGATTGCTCAGCCAATTGAAACCACATCGCATCATCTGAATTCCAGGCCAAATCAAATTTTGGAAATCCACCAACCTGTTCGTATGCCTTATGGTTAAAAATATACTCTACCACATAGCTTCTATATTTTGCATTCATTTTACCCAGCAAAAAATCAACAGCATTGAGTTTATCCGGGAAGTATCGTTGTTTTTCACTAATCTCGCCATTTTCATTAATTACATCCACATTAAAATGGTATAATAATGGTGGATTGATATCTGAAGAAACATTTTTATAAAATTCTTCCACGCAATTAGGTGCCATTACATCGTCATCAGAAAATAACCAAACCCACTCTTCATTGTTAATCAAGGCAATACATCTTTCCCATTGGGCCACCAAATCACTACCTCCAAGGTTTTCATTGAATCTCACATAAGTTAAAGTTATTCTGTTACGAAATTCATCAACAATCGTTTTAAGGTTCTCAGGTGAATTATCATCTCCTATATAAAGATGAAAATCTTTGTTTGTTTGATTGGCTATCGAATCCAATGCTTCGCTAAAAAATCGGGCTTTATAGGCTGGTATTAAAATAGCAAGTTGATGCATAATTTTCGTCTTTAAGAAAATTTTGATCTTAGAACTTCAGAGATCTAGGTGAAAATACTTTACTTTCCATAAAATGTCCAGCAAATAGCAAAACAATAGGTACTTCTTCCCTGCCAATATTTAAACATTGTTTTAACTCTTTATCTTTTTTTCTTTCTCGTATATACATTTTAAAACAAGTTGCTATTCCTTGCGCATGCAAACCCATAGCCAAATTCATGGAATAAAGCCCCCCATCTATAAATGCTTGATTCCTTTCATAAACCCCACCGAAATAAGATTGATTCGCTGTAATTAAAAAGATAGTGTCCGCATTGTAACACCATCCTTGGTCTCCAAGTTGATTCTCAATAATTAAAGATTTTGCAGACGTTTCTTTTATAACATAGTATTTTATTGACTGTCTATTACACACAGTCGGTGTGGTTTTTGCAATAAGATAGGCTCTCTCGATTTCTTCTTTAGTTATAGGCTCAGAAGAGTATTCTCTCACACTGTTACGAGATCTAAAAAATTCTAATATCTCTTCATATTTTATACTAAAATTGGGTTTAGAAACAATTTTTGTCCCTCCTAATGAAGTATCAATAGTGTCTTGATATTTCTCTATTAATTTCTCAACATTAACCCTGTACTTTGGGGATTTTGAAGATTTTGGATCTTGTAAGTAGGCCATTAAAACACTAAGTGAAATATCCACAATTCTATTCTTTCCGTATTTTTGAATATGGCGCACTATATATTTTGACAATTGTAATGCT
>Ga0207798_100393_pt1 | contig 12315 bp, 3 predicted proteins | sample TtanPargueraPR_8_FD_187278 | JGI IMG/M metagenome (GOLD analysis project Ga0207798, IMG submission 187278) | Anaerobic enrichment media microbial communities from Bioluminiscent Bay, La Parguera, Puerto Rico - Tt and E1 (SPAdes) | ecosystem: Environmental > Aquatic > Marine > Unclassified ... | reverse complement strand
TCGGCGTGGCTCCACATTCGTTGCTAACAACAGCAAACGAATCAATCCATGTCGTAAAGGCAGCATCCAATGCAGCCTGATCGGCATAATCACAATGTGTGACAGTCATATCTGACGGACCTGTTACATCTACATCCGTTGACGGCGTAACTGTAAACGTTGCCCGTGCTGTGTCGGCTGAACAATTATCCGCCAAACCAAATACCACAGGTACTGAACCTCCTTCACAAAGATCCGGTGCACTCCAACTACTCAAATCTGTCGGCGTGGCTCCACATTCGTTGCTAACAACAGCAAACGAATCAATCCATGTCGTAAAGGCAGCATCCAATGCAGCCTGATCGGCATAATCACAATGTGTGACAGTCATATCTGACGGACCTGTTACTGATACAGGAGTGTCATCTGGCACTTTAAAATATGCGGTACATGTTCCTGGAATCGCACATTCATCATGCAAGGTCCAAACTACGGATACCGAATCACCGCAAGCATCAGGATATGTAGTACTATCCCAATCAGTGGTAAGCATTGAATCACTGTTAATTACAATAACTCTGGCCATCCACTCATCAAATGCTGCAGCAACTTCGCTTGAAGTTAAGCACGTTGTAACAAATGTATCATTAGGACAAATTAAAGTTACAGGATCACGATCACCCACGGTTCCTGTACAATTTACTGACTGTGGTATTGTTAATGAGGTATCAGTAATCACAAGTTTGTAATCTCCAGCAATCAAACCTGTAATCATAGTATCGTTGCTAATTACATTATCTTCATCTGGTAAAGCATACCATTCAAATAAGTATTCAGTATAATTTGCAGGAACAGTTGCAATCTTCGCGGATCCGTCTGAAGCACCATCACATGTTGCATCTACAGTTGCAATATTACATGGAGGCGGAGCATATGTAGGTGCTACAATTCTTGCTGTACAGGTTACCGTACAACCATTCACATCTACCAAATCAACAAAATATAATATTCCACCAAGGCTTCCTTCCAGTCCCCAAATGGAGTCCGTACCCTGACCTCCACCAATGGTACCATTTGTTGTGTACCAATAGTATGAGACTATATCCGGAGTATTTACCTTAGCCGAGCCATCGTATAAATATTGATTTGAAGCCTGGTGCTCAGTAATATCACAAACCGGATTTGGATTTACCGTTACAGTAACCATTTCAATACTATTACATCCTTCCTCGGAATCACTATCGTTATCACTTCGTATCCAGAATACAGAATCGCCAACTGAAACTGTTACCGATGAAGATATGGCATTGGATTCTGCCTGTGCATCTGCTTCCGTGGCATAATAACTCAAACTACCTCCATCAGCATCGTCTACGGCATCCGCCAGATCAAAGGCCTGTACACCACTTCCATCCTCGCATTCTTCCAAATCAGATACCATCAAATCTGGATTATCGTAAACCTTTACGGTTACCATTTGTATGCTAAAACAGCCTTCATTTGAATCACTATCGTTGTCACTTCTTATCCAGAAAATGGAATCACCAATCGCAACTGTTACCGATGAAGAAATTCCATTAGATTCCGCGAGTGCATCTGCCTCTGTGGCATAATAACTTAAACTGCCTCCATCAGCATCGTCTACGGCATCAAGTAAATCAAAAGTTTGTGCTCCAGTTGTTCCGTCTTCACAATCCTCTAAATCTGATACCATCAAATCGGGATTATCATAAACTGTAACGGTCAACATAGCAATACTGTCGCAACCATCGGAGCTAACTGTTCTAACCCAGAATGTAGAATCACCTATTGCAACCGTTACTGCAGCTGAAATAGAATTTGTTCCATTATCTGCATCAGACATATTGGCATGATAAGTTGGAGTACCTCCACCGTTGGTAACGATAGCATCTCCTAGATTAAAGCTTTGTAGTCCTGTATCGCCATTCTCGCAATCTTCAAGATCAGCCACTTCGAGTGCAGGATTAGGATAGAATCCTATTTTAAAACTATCAACTACGTAACATTCCTGATCGGCTGGATTAGAAGCCCTTACATAAATAGTTTTGGGCATTTCATTAGCAGGAATATTATGCTCGGTAGAATCGGTTATTATGCCTTCTAAATTGTCAGCATCATCAAATGAATTATGATATGTTATAATATTTCCAAAAGTTGTATCAACATTTGCTGTTAAGTCAATATCATAACTTACTTCATCCTGGCATTCTTCTGAATCATGCACTACAACATCCGTGGTTAAATCATAACCAAAGCGGTGTGGCCCTGAAAAGTCTTTCAGTTCTGCAGTAAAAGAAGAAGAAGAACGGGTTTTTACCATTAATGATCCTAAAGTTTTATTACATGGATCCGTTCCGCCAAAACCAATTCCTAACGACGTTAAATTGATTGCAAATTCAGCATACTGCAACATTTTTATATCATCGTAATATGCCTTTGCTTCCAAACTTCCCCACGGTGCTCCCAAAACATCTTGTTCTACATTCACGATCGCCCATGCAACCGTAACAGCACCTTGAGCTTCAATCTCGGCATAACCAAATCCTTCTGCATCTTCACCACTGTCAAATTCACCGGTTAACTGAAACACTACACCTGGTGGAGTTGAAAGAGTTAAGGCATCAAACGTTTCTTCAGACATCCAAAGCCGAACAGCTGCAAAAGGTGATGTACCACCATTTTCAAAGTCAATGCTTACAATTAGATCGCCCACCTGAGTGATGCCTAATTCATCGAATTCCCAGGCCACGTGCCCGGAATCAGGCCCCAGATTCATTAAATTACCATTGATCAAATCGTATTCGAGTTGACCCTGAAAAAATTCGAAATCGGCATGTGAGTTACCGTCGGATGAAATGGTAGTAAATGCACCAATCCCATAAACACTATCATTGTGTTCACGCATGTGTCCCATAACATCTACCAGGTCATTTTTTTGCGGAGTACCTCCCGTACCTAAACTCCAGGTAGCCGGATTTCCTCCGTTTTTGTCCTGACCACCAGTAAACACGGTTGAATCAATAAAGTTTCCCTGTGAATTCCAGTCCCGATTATAAACTGCATCAATCCATAGACTGGGTCCCACAGGTGTGTTACGATCCACACTCATTCTTCTTGTAAATGAATAATTGTAATTACTCTGAACGAGCGCCTTAACTGCTTCAGCATTGGTTTGATCTATCACACCATTGCCAGATCCTGTGCCAGATCCTGGGAACAAATCTAAATTTTCAAACCAGTCGTCTGTGTTTAGAATGGAATCACTATCGTGAACAGTTAGCAAATTTGAGTAGATGTCAGCATCAATACCAAAATCTGCTTTTACAGTTGCACCAGAAGTAATAATTTGCCCTTCCACATTGGGAATTGAAATAATAAAGACCAATGCAACGCTTAGAAGGTAACACCAATATCGATGTGCTACCGTTGCAATTTGTGGCAATAACTTTCTATTGCCATTAAAACAGTAGATTTCTTTCATAATTTCCAATTTTTGTTTGAATGATTAAGAGGTAAACTTTCAAGGTTTACTTTAAAAAAGTTAAGATTCGTAACTCGATTACCAACCGTTCTTCAAAATGAAAGCTGCTGCTTCCGCGTCCTTAAGTATTCTGATGATTTCTTCGAAACCTGCCTGGGGTAAGGCCTGGTTTCTACCCTTATTCCTTCATTAAGTTTGGCTTTTTACCAAATTCAGCAAACAAGTTACGATAATAGTGTGTTGCAGTCAATCAGGAATTTTACGGAAATTTGCTATCGCAATTAAGGGTTAACCAGAAAAGAAATTACCGTATTAAGTTAAGTTATTTTGTAAGGCAAATTCTACCATTTCAGCTGTAGACCGTACGTTAATTTTCGATGATATATTTTTCTTATGCGATTCAACTGTCCGCGGACTGATATTCAGGTTAAAAGCGATTTCCTTATAGGTGTATCCCTTACAAAATAACTTCAGTATATCTGTTTCGCGATTGGTAAGCGTCGATTTGGTGTCTGCAATCGGTATAATATCGGTTCGTTTTGTACGCAGGTAATCTTTTAACAATATCCACACTTTTGGCGGAAAATAGTCTTCTCCGGATCGAAGCGTTTTCACGGCCTCAATCAATTGCTCGGGGCCAAACGAATTGCACACCAAGCCATTTACACCAAGCGCAATGTAATCTTCGAAATGTGCGGAGTAATCTTTGTTTACCACCAGTAAAATGGGGATCCTGGCCGATTTTGACCGGACCTTCTTAATTGAACTGATCCCGTCGTTTTCGCAATGTAGAACATCGATAATAATTACGTCAGGTTTTGTCTCTTTGATCAAATCTGTGAAATCGCGTAATTGTTTGGCTTCAGCAACAACTTCTAGCTCATCCACTTTATCGAGCACAGGACGAATTCCGGAACAGAACAGCCTGTAATTCTCAAGAATAGCAATTCTACACATACCCCTTATTTTTTATCATTACACAGTTCAAACCGCATCTTAATTTGATGCCTGTAATCAATCGTTTCAAAAGTGTCCTGGTTAATTGGAATTTAGGGAATCGGTAAAAATTACCTAAGCAATATACAACATTTATACGTAAAATCATAATCCGGATTTTTCCGGATTTTATTATCCGTAAAATTCCTGAATTAAAATACCTTTAAGTATTTATTTGTTGTTGGGCAAAAATCAACATAATGAATTTTTTATCTCGTTACAACAATATATAGTATGTGTGAGTGCAATCATTTAAACATCCTGAATCAATTTAAAAGGAATACAAATATTCTAAAAATAGAAATTGGGAAGTCATAAATAAGATACCGGATTGTTTGTAGTGCCATTTAATTTAATCGAGTAAACGGCTTAAAAATAACTTTACATAAGTAAACAACTGTTTATTATATGCTGAATATCAGCTTAATACTCACACATTCTGTTTATTGAGATTTGATCTCAATAAATTGTAAACTCCCCGTAAACACTGGGTTTTAATGGTTTATCAACAGTTAAATCAGTTACATCTGTAATCAATGTTTGCAAAAACTGTTGTTTTTTTCAATCAATCCTTCTATATTTTCAGCGCAAACCATAAATATAAAACTGTAAAAAGACGCTATAATCCTTTTTACAAAAAAATATTTTTTACGCTAAGTTGTGATAGTCAACCCTTTTGTGGTTGATTGATAATTTACAAACCCACCGGTAAGCGATTACCGGGTATTTAATGACCATTAAGTCAAAAACGCAAGACCATGAAAAGACCAGAGCTATTTCTATTAGTGGTGTTTTTTGCATTCGTGAATTTGTCAGCACATGCACAAAACCAAAACTCCAAATTTAAATTACTTGGAGAAGACAAGCGAACAATCGAAATCGAAAAAGACTTCGATAGTTCAAAAGAGTTTAACCCATTTGAAGATCGCTTCAATAAAATTTACGGTCTGGCCATTGATGCAGAAATTGAATTTGCAAGCAATAAAAGCCAGGTTCGATTTGTATTGATCGATGAGAATTTCGTTGAACACCTGGTTTACGAGGCCTATCCCCTGTTATCAGGTTCCGTCAATGTCAACATTCAGGAAAGTTGTGAGGAAACAGCTTTACTGAACGGAATTAAACCTTATAGACTGCAAATCGAAGTAATTGATGCTAAGGTTAATTTACACAAATTAACTTATGCCAGCCGTTCTGATATTGCTGATATCAAAAAGGCACAAGCAGAAGTACGAAGCGGACAAAATGCAGACAAAATAACCCGGTTGAATGAAAACCTTAAAAACCAAGGGCAAAATTGGGTAGCAGGACCAACCGCAGTTTCAGAAATGTCATATTCCGAGCGTAAAAAGCTATACGGGCAAAGTACTTTCCCTGCAGGATTTGAGTTTTATGTAGGCGGTGTAATTTCGGCTGGAGCAACCTCAACTTCTACTAATTTGAAATCAGCAACAGCTTCAAGTCCTTATATTGATGCATGGGACTGGCGTGATCGACACGGTAAAAACTGGATATCGCCAGTTACCAACCAGGAATATTGTGGGTCTTGCTGGGCATTTTCAAGTGTAGGTGCCACTGAAGCCATTACTAATCTATATTTTAATCAACTAATTAACTTAGACTTATCAGAACAGGATTTAATTTCATGCAGTAATGCAGGTGGGTGCGACGGAGGATACCCATATTATGCTGTTAATTATATAACTAAAGCTGGAATCGTCGATGAAGCAACATTCCCTTATAGTGCCACTGATGAACCGTGCGAGAATAAATCAAGTAATCCGAACGAGTTCATCAAGATTAGTGGATTTGAAGAATTGGGATGGTCTGATAAATATGCACATACTGAAGATGCTTTGAAATCGATGCTCATTGAGATGGGACCATTAAGCAGTGCTGTGGTGGACTGGAGCCATTCTATGGTTTTGGTTGGTTATAAAGTTGTAAAAGAAGGAGACTTATTTTTTTACAGAGATTTGAATCTGAACAGATATTGGAAAACCGTTGAAGCCGGAGATCCTTTGATTGGGAAAACGGTATGGATTTATAAGAATAGCTGGGGAGACTTTTTTGGGGATAAAGGTTATGTCTATATAGAATCTTCAATCGATAATATCCAGGCAACTTTCGGATTCAAAACGCCAGTTATAAGTACCATTAATAAATATGATGTAGTTTGTGAAGACCGCGATGGCGACGGTTACTACTGGTGGGGACTGGGCCCAAAACCGGCCAATTGCCCTCCCTGCCCTGATCTGGCGGACGGTGATGATTCAGACCCAACCAAAGGGCCACTGGATGAATACGGTTACTGCATGCCTTTGGGTCCTGTTTCTGAACCCGTTGCTGATTTTTCTGCTTCAGCTTTAACCATTGACGAAGGTGAAGCGATAACTTTTAACGACGCCTCTTCGAATAATCCAACTTCCTGGTCGTGGACTTTTGAAGGCGGAACACCGGCAACATCAACAGCTCAGCATCCCAAGGTAACTTTTGCAACTCCTGGTTCTTATTCAGTAAGCCTGACAGCTAGAAATTCAGGTGGTTCGGATACTGAAACCAAAACCGGCTTTATAACCGTAAATCGTATTAAAACACCTCCGGTAGCTGACTTTATTGCCGATGTCACCAGCTTAAAAGAAGGAGGAACTGTCGCTTTTACTGATCAATCAACCAATACACCAAGCAGCTGGAGCTGGACTTTTGAAGGAGGAACTCCAAATAATTCAAGCGATCAAAATCCATCAATAATCTATAACACTCCTGGTACTTATTCGGTTTCATTAACTGCTACAAATGCCGATGGTTTGGATACCGAAGAAAAGACCGGATACATTACCGTTAATGCGCTTGTGCCTCCTATGGCTAATTTTACAGCCAACACTACTTCGGTTACTGTTGGTAATAACATTCAGTTCAACGATTTATCGACCTTTAATCCCGAAGAATGGTTTTGGGAATTTCCTGGTGGTACGCCTGCCACCTCAAGTGATCAGCATCCGAATGTCGCCTATAACTCAACTGGAACTTACGATGTTACTTTAACGGTCACAAATGCCGATGGACACAATTCCGTTACGATGACCGGTTATATTACCGTAAATCCGGAAGAACAGCAAGTTACGGTGACGCCACCCGTTGCTAATTTTTTGATTAGCTCAAATTCAATAGAAACCGGGCAGTCAGTTTCTTTCACCGACCAATCATCTAATTCTCCCACTTCCTGGTTATGGACTTTCGAGAATGGCGATCCTGCCACGTCCACTGAACAAAACCCAACGGTAACTTACAACGCAGCAGGCAGTTTTGCCGTAACCCTGGTCGCGACAAACGATGGCGGATCGGATACCAAATCAATGGAACAGTTGATCACCGTATCAGTTCCGGTTCCTGCTCCTGTAGCCGACTTCACTTCTGATAAAACAAATATTACAGAGGGAGAAGCTGTTAGTTTCACCGATAAATCCTCGAATAATCCTTCATCCTGGAAATGGGATTTTGAAGGAGGAAATCCGTCCACCTCCACGGAGCGAAATCCAAAAGTAAGTTATAATAATGCCAACAGCTACAAAGTAACATTGACGGTTACGAATGCCGGTGGAAACAATACGAAAGTAATTGAAAACTATATCCAGGTTCAAAAAGCTCAACCCGAGTATTGTATCCCCTCCCCTTTTGCTAATGAAGAATGGATTGCTAGCGTAACAATTGGTACTAATACAAAAACATCGGAAGCGGAAGGATATGCAGATTTCACCTCGACTGTATTCTCGCTGGAATCGGGAACTTTGCACAACGTGGAACTGGTGCCTGAGTTTATTTCGCGCAGTAAATTTGAATACTGGGCCATCTGGATCGATTACGATCAGGATATGGTATTTGAGACTGATGAGAAGGTATTCAGCGCATCCAAGTCCAAATCAACAGTAAGCGGATCAATTTCAATTCCTGCTGATCTTGCATTAACAACCCGGATGCGTGTGGCCATGGGGAAAGCCGATCCAACAGCCTGTGATTATTCAGATATGGGAGAAATTGAAGATTACACAGTTAAGATTGTCAAGCCAACGCCAAAACCACCAGTTGCCGATTTTGCAGCTAATGTTTATGCTATCAGTGTAGGCGGAAATGTAAATTTCTCTGATATTTCAGCCAACGACCCAACATCCTGGAGCTGGACCTTTGAAGGTGGAGAACCGGCCACTTCTACTAAACAGAATCCTTCTGTTGCTTATTCAAGAGCTGGTAAATACAATGTAACACTCACTGTCGCGAATAATGAAGGATCTGATACAAAATCACTTACGGGTATCATTACGGTGCTCGAACAGGGTGAAGCAACATATTGTATTCCGGAAAACCTGAACAGTGATAAAAACTATATCGATCAAATTTTTATTGGAAGTGCGCTAGATATCAGCTCAGCTGATGGTTACTCTCTTTCAACCGAAACGGTCGATCTAATACCGGGACTCGATTATGATGTAACGCTTGTTCCATCCTTAGAGGGAGTTCGTAATTTCTGGCGCATCTGGATCGATTTCAACAATGATGGTGATTTTGATGATGCAGATGAAACCATTTTGGCAGCCAATAACAACAAAGGTGATGTAGTTTCAAGCATTTCCATCCCATCCTATGCCAGCGGTGAAACACGGATGCGTATCAGTATGAAAACCGGAAAAACACCTTCGGCCTGTGACGACAATTTTGAAGGCGAAGTTGAAGACTATAAAATATCATTTGGTGGAGCATCGAGTGGTGACAAAATGGCCTCCAGTGCGAATCCATTTGAAGACGAACCCGATAATTTCCTGACGGTATATCCAAATCCAACTACCGGCGGTGTGCAGTTGAGAATTTCTGTAATAGGCAACAACGATTCCTATGCTGTATACAATTCGCTTGGCTCGAAGATTATGGAAAGTACCATTTCGGCGCCGCTAAGCTTAATTGATTTGAGTGAGCAGCCATCGGGAATGTTCATAGTTGTGATCAATTCACAGAGTCAGAGTTACATAGAGAAGATTATTAAGAATTAGAAGTAGTGCTGACAAATCAACTACTTTGGAAAGCGGGATGCTATGGAAGATACAGAAGTCATCTCGCTTTCCTTTCTAATCTTCTTGAAAGGCTGTGCAACCTCCGTATAGCCTCCAGTATTTCCGATTCGAAACGATAAATGGCAATACGCTTATCACCGGTAACAGCGAGCCGCTTTGCCAGATAAGTTCGAACTGCCTGCAATTTTTCCTTAAAAACTTCTTTGCTTAGCCCGGGAACTTTTGGTGTGGATTTACCGCTGAATTCATCGAGCGCGATGGCAAATGAATCTGCTGCCAGTGAATACAATTCATTGAGCTGCTGAACAGTATCCTCGCTCGATTCAAAATCCGATTCAATGCGGTGTTCCGCTGCTTCCACCAAATTTGTTGTGATCAGATCGGCGGCTGTTTCCAATACGTTAACTGCCTCTATTTGATTCTCCAGCCGAAGGGCATCTTCTTTCGAAATTTCCATGCGCTGTATTTGCTGCATGAACTCAAGGATTTCAGCATGTCCGCGATCGATGGCTGCATCCTTTTTTCGCAATTCATGCAGTTCTCTTTCATTTCCTGTCAGGGCCACTTTTAATCCTTTATCAATGATTTTGAGGGTACGTTTACCCAGTTTAACAATAGAATCGGAAACCAGGTCAACCGCCATGGAGGTATTTTCCAGAAAATAACTGTGTAACTCCGGAAACAACACTTTTTCTTCCTTCTTCTTCTCCGGGACCAGCCAAAGTACCAACCTGGCCACAGGATGCACCATCCAGATAAAGATCAGTGTGTTTGCAGCGTTGAACAAGGTGTGCGCATTGGCAATTTGTCGTGCATTATCGCCGGGCGAAATAAAATGAACCATTTCGTATAATTGATCAATGAACCAGATCCAGATCAAAACGCCAAGCACATTAAGAAATACATGTGAAACAGCCACACGCATGGCTGATCGCGGTTTCCCCAGCGCCGACAGCACCGCCGTTACACAGGTTCCGATATTTGCTCCAAGAATTACCGCAATCCCTCCTTCAACGCTGATCAATCCCTGAGCAGCCAGCACAATAACCACCCCGGTCGTCGCTGAAGAACTCTGCACGGCTGCCGTAAAAAGCGTTCCTACCAAAATGGCCAGAAAGTAATTATCCATGCCGTGCATCAGGTTTAGGAAAGGTTCATAAGTTTTCAGGGGTTCGGTTGCTTCACTCATCACTGTCATCCCCAGGAAAACCATGCCCAGTCCAAGTAGTATGGAACCAATATCCTTAAACGATCGTTTGGCAAAAATTACTGAAAAAAGATAGCCGAAGGCGATCATCAGCCAGGAAGCACTTGTTATTTTGAATGCGATGATCTGTGCAGTTATGGTGGTACCCAGGTTGGCCCCCAGAATTACACCCAGCGTACTTTGAAACGAAAGTAAACCTGCCGAAACAAAACCAACCGCTAAGACCGTGGTAACCGATGACGACTGAATGATGGCTGTAATCCCGGTACCCGCCAGTAAGGATGTCCAGCGGTTACGCGTCATGGTTTTTAAAAACTTTTTCATCCGGCCGCCCGCAGCTGCTTTTAATCCGTTGGTCATCACGGTCATCCCGTATAAAAACAGCGACAGGCCCCCCAGCAACAGAACGATTAATGTCAACCAGTGCATTTCCATGGTGTATTCCTGATTATAATAACCAATAAATTTATGATTTGCCGACTAAACCGCAAAGTTGTTTGGTCTCTGTTTCATTAAAAAGCTGGTGGTTTTTGCCATTTTCTTCGGACTATCATTTCAATATTGCTAAATTAGCTGCAATTAAATCTGATTCTATGAAACCTGTAACTTATCTGCTTGTCGTTCTGTTTGGAGTTCTCGTATTCAATGCCTGTGAAAATTCAGGGAAAACAGAAACCGATAAAAAACCTAATATTGTAATCATTTTTCTTGATGATTCGGGCTATTCCGATTTTTCACCTTTTGGTCAGCAAAAAATTGAAACGCCGAATGTTAATACGCTCGCCGAAGAAGGTATCATGTTCCGCAATTTTTATGTACCGCAGGCGATTTGTTCGGCTTCACGTGCAGCTTTGTTAACCGGCTGCTACCCGGGCCGAACCAAAGTATTTGGTGCCCACGGCCCAAAGGAACGCGGACTCGATCCCAAATTCCCAACCATGGGAGAAGTATTTCAGGCAGCCGGATATAAAACGGCCATTTTTGGAAAATGGCACTGCGGCGATCAACCGGAAACACGTCCGCCAAACCGCGGATTTGACGAAAGCTGTGGGCTAATGTATTCGAACGACATGTGGAAACACCATCCTGAAAATCCGGAGTACTGGGGTAGGTTTCCGATTCAGTTCTGGGAAAACGGGGAAATCATTATCGAAGACGTGGATTCGGCCGACCAGAAAATGCTGACAAAATGGTATACCGAGCATGCCGTAGATTTTATCAATCGCCACAAAGACGAACCGTTTCTGCTCTATGTCCCGCACAACATGCTGCACGTGCCTTTGTTTTGCAGCCCCGAATTTGAGGGGAAATCGGGTGTTGGGTTGTATGGTGACGTCACACTCGAAGTCGACTGGTCGGTTGGTCAGATCAATAAGGCGCTAAAAGAAAATGGAATAGCCGACAACACCATTGTTATTTTTTCGTCGGATAACGGTCCCTGGATCGCCTATGGGAACCATGCCGGAACTACGCCGTTTCGCGAAGCAAAAGGAACTTCCTTTGACGGGGGAACACGTTCGGCTACCATCGTAAAATACCCTGCAAAACTGAAAGGCGGACTGGAGTCA
>Ga0207798_100389_pt1 | contig 12353 bp, 9 predicted proteins | sample TtanPargueraPR_8_FD_187278 | JGI IMG/M metagenome (GOLD analysis project Ga0207798, IMG submission 187278) | Anaerobic enrichment media microbial communities from Bioluminiscent Bay, La Parguera, Puerto Rico - Tt and E1 (SPAdes) | ecosystem: Environmental > Aquatic > Marine > Unclassified ... | reverse complement strand
AACGTCCGAGCATGCCGATGACTTTTGTTTCGGGCATAAAGTCGAATTCCCGACGAACTCTTTCTCGGTTGTTCCTGTCGAAGCGGAACGTGTTCCGGTCAACACCGCCGTGAATGAGCCAAAGATTGCGTTCCGGGGTTTTCATTTTGGTGAGGAAATGCTTCGCCATCCTTCGGTTGGTGACAACGACGGCATCGGCTACCGAGGCATGCAACCAACGGTTTAAAGGGTCGCTGCTGGGGAGGCGCTGGTCGCCTCGGGTGCGGACCAGGCCGTACCCGAATCCTACTGTTTTGAGCAGCCCCCAGAGAAAAAAGCCTTCGCCTCGATGGCAGTTGATTATGTCCGGCTGAAATTTACGAAGTAGGGAAATAATTTCTTTGCAGGTAACGGCCAGCTTCAGGGGATTGGAGGTGTTCAGGTCCGGACTGGTTGTCTTGAGCCCCCATTGTCTTGCAATTGTGTCTGGTGGAGTATTCTTCTGGGTAAGGACAATGACGTCGTGCCCTTCGTCTGCCAGCAGCTTGCTCAGATAGATGCCGTACCAAGCCGTGGCGTTGAACCATCGGACGTTGACGACTTGTATAATTTTCATTGGGAATATCCTGCGGTTACTGTATTCTTGCAAAAGAATGACAGTTACTGTCCAAGTTGGCAAGTCGAAGGAGGGGGGACAGCGTCCAACTCCTTGAATTGTGTATTGGAATCTGATTTGCATGTATGAAGTTCGAGGAGAATCCATCAGAGTTCCAAGCTCCAAGCCCCGCCGGGGGCCGTCACGCTCTGGGTGTCACAGGGTGTGATACTGTTGCGCATATGAGGTGAATTGATGCCGAGTCTTCAAACGTTGTTGTCGAACCTGCCTGAAATAGAGCAGTCCCGCATGGTCAGTTCCGGCCTGGGTGTCTGGATGACCTGGAGTGGGAAAATGCATAATGCCATTGAGCACACCATGCGTGATTACGGTGCTCTGCTCATGGCTGAGGAATCCAACCAGGCGTTGTGGTTTTGCCCGAACAATGAAGTGCTCAGAGCCGTCGCCCGGTTGCAGATATGGGCGCGGGTCAATACCCTGGGTGCTTTTTGTCAGGTTTTTCCGGTGACGTTTCTGGTGGGGTATGACATGTCCATTTCCCTGTCTCTTCCCCAGGAGCTTTTGAATCAACATATCAGTGCGCCAGGAGAGTTTGAGGTCTGGATCCATCCCAGGCTTTCCGAACAGGTCACCGCCGTCAAAGGATTGTCGCTCAAGCCGGCCGGCAAGATGGAAGGTCTTGCTTCCCTGGATTGGAAGCTTCTTCATTCAGATAGCGGCTTGGACTATGAATCCACGTTGCGCTGGTTTTTCATCATCAAACCTTTGGGCAAGCTTGGCGACAAGGAAAGCATCATTGGATGGCGAGATTTCTCTAATGAGATTCAGGATGTTTTGCGTAGGCTTGGTCTCAAGTACATTTCGGATGTCAAGGAGGGCTTTCTGTTTTTCCCTCTGGACAACATTCGTCTGCTCAGAACCTTTTGCAGTGACATTTTGAATTTGATCATTGAGGCAAAGGGGAGCGAAGAGAAGAAGTATTGGCCTATAGTGATGGCGGCCGTATCCCAGCAGGGCCTCAACTTCACAGAGGATTTGCCCAAAAAGGTGGGTTTGGACTGGAACAGACTGACTCCGGATTTCCCACACCTTCGTTATGCAGACGCTTTTCTGCTTTCCAATTGGTTCAAACTGAACGAAACCCGCTATGGCACCGAACAGACGACTTTGGATTCCTGGTGCAATATTCGGCTTAAGGAAGGCGGTGGTGATGAGACCTACGGCACCATGGAAGTCATGCTGCCGGTGAACCTTGTCCAAACCGAGGGACGGGAGTGTTTCTACTGCGGCCAGAAAAATCATGCGGCAAAGGATTGCCCCACCAAATATATTGCGACTCCCAAGGGACATGTCTGGAACAAGCTGAGCCGGTTGGACCTGGATAGCCTCAACGATGCGGTCGTGGCTTTGGATAAGGCCATCAATCCTGATAATTTCCCCGCTTCCGTGGAGGACATCCTCAAGGAGAAGAAGGCTGAAGCGCTTCTCATGCAAACCATTTTCGAGATCAACGTGCCGGTCCAATTGAGAATGGCGCGTTTGGTTTGGAGGAGTCGGGGGAAGGAGTGGCCTGAGGGCATCCGGACTTTGGCGGCCGAGGAAGCCAATGTGACGCTCAATGGATTGTTGGCGTTGCAGGATGGCGATACACCCGCTGCGGAAGAGTTCTCCAAGGAAGCGGCCCTCAAGTTTCAGAGAAGTTATCAGCCCCATATTTTGATCGGGTTTCTTGCAATGGAGTCAGGGGATTACAGTCAGGCTCTATTCCATTGGCAGGAGGCGGAGCGTCTCAGCTATACTCCATTGCAGCAGTCCTATTCCCTGTTTTTGCAAGGCCGATTGCAGGAGTCGGAAGGAAACCACAAGGACGCGGTTTCAATTTTCAAGCGCGCCCACGTTTTGTCGCCCGGTTGGTTGGAATGCCTGTACCGTGAAGCCGTCTGCATGGTGAAGATGGGCTTTACCGGTCAGGCCATGGATGTGTTTTTCGACTTGACCCAGCGCGATCCGCATATGTTCAACCGCATTCTCATCGACCCGGAGCTTGAGCGCGGCAGGGTGCAAATTCTGAGCGCCTTGTGGGAGCGCTGGCATGATGTGGAGACACGGGCGGAGGAAGCCAGAGAAGAGGTCGAGTTGTTCATTAAGGATATCAATGAACGGTTCAGTAAACGGCATGCCTTCTACGAGCTTGCCACAGAGGATCTGCAGCGATTGCAGAAGGTGGGCAAGGTCAACAACTTTGTGGCCTATCGCCAGCTTATCCGCGGTGCGGAAAAATTTCAGGAGCAGCTCGACAACCAGATCACACTGGAAGTGAAGCGGATCAACAACAGTGTTGAATACCTCATTGACCGTATCAAGGAAATCCAGAAAGAAGCAGCTTGGTTTCCTTTTCCGGCCTTGTTGCGGGACTTCAATCGCGATTTCAACTTTTGCGTTGAGAAAATAAATTGGATCAGGACCCAGCAGATCAAGGAAGCGGGTAATTTTAGGAAGACGCTTGATTTCTTGACGCAGATCGAGGAGCGCATTGATCAACTGCAGAAGAAACTCGTGACCTTGAGAATCATTCGTGACAGCACATTGTTCGTGCTTATGCTCGGCCGAAGTTTCATCTGGTTCGAACTGCTGGGGCTGGGCCTTGCCTTGGTGGCTGTGCCCGCTCTCATCTATTTCACCAAAGACGTGCAGGGCAGTTGGATAGTGGATACGGTTCGAAACCAACAGTGGGAATTCACCAAAGGGTTGGTCATCATTCTCAGCGTGCTGGCCCTCATGTTCTCTGCAGTGAAGAGCGCCGCGAGTTTCGAGCGTAAAAAGCGGGAGCTTTTTGAACAGCTGGAAGCGGACATGCGGTCATCGGCCCCGAAGCGGTATTGACATGTGTCTGCCGGAAAATAATTTTTCGTCCGTCTTTTTTTTGTGGTAGTCTCCCATACTATAAAACCATGAACTGATCCGGGAGATTGCCATGCATAAACTCGTTCTTATCCGTCACGGGCAAAGCACTTGGAATCTGGAAAACCGTTTTACGGGGTGGACTGACGTGGATCTCACTCCGCAGGGCGTCAGTGAAGCCGAAGAAGGGGCAAGGCTGCTCCTTGAGCAGGGGTATACTTTTGATATCTGCCACACGTCTTTGCTCAAGCGAGCCGTCAGAACGCTTTGGATCGTGCTTGACCGTATGGATCTCATGTGGCTGCCCGTGCATCGAACATGGAGGCTCAACGAACGCCATTACGGCGGATTGCAGGGACTCAACAAGGCGGAGACCGCTCAGAAGTACGGAGATGAGCAGGTTTTTACCTGGCGCAGGAGCTATGACATCCCACCGCCGGAACTGGAGGCGACGGACGAGCGTTTTCCCGGCAATGACCGCCGGTATGCATTGTTGGCGCCTGAAGAGTTGCCCAAATGCGAAAGCCTCAAACTGACCATCGACCGGACCATGCCTTACTGGTTCGATACCATCGCCCCTCAGATTCGGGAAGGGTTGAAGGTGCTGGTGGTGGCCCATGGAAACTCCCTGCGAGGTCTCGTCAAATATCTCGATAACATGGATGAGACGAGCATCACCACTTTGAATATTCCCACAGGGGTGCCGTTGGTTTATGAGCTGGATGAGGAATTGAAGCCCCTTAAGAGTTACTATCTGGGCGACCCCGAGGAGGTCGAAAAGAAGGCAAGGGCGGTTGCCAACCAAGCCAAGGCCTAGTATCTCCCACTGCGTGGACACCAATGCATTTACACAGACGTTGCTGAAATGGTTCCTGGCCAATGGCCGAAAGTTACCGTGGCGGCAGCTCTATGATCCATATCAAGTCTGGATTTCCGAGATCATGGCTCAACAGACGCAAATGGGGCGAGTGGTGCCTTATTTCGAGCGCTGGATGGGAAGCTACCCTGATCTTGAGTCTCTTGCCGAGGCTGAAGAGGATGATGTGCTCAAGCTTTGGGAAGGGCTCGGCTATTACTCGCGCGCACGGAACATACTCAAGGCCGCCAAAACCATCCGGGAAAGATTCAACGGCGAATTCCCTTCTTCCGCTGAAGACATCAGCTCTCTGCCCGGGATAGGGGAGTATACTACCGGCGCCATTTCCAGCATTGCTTTCAATGCCCCGAACGTTTGCATCGACGCCAATGTGAAGCGGGTTTTTGCCCGTCTTCTGAACATGGACCTACCGTTCAACGCCCCTGCTTTTCACGATCGCGTCAAGGGCGAGGCGGAAGCCTTGCTTCCCGAAGGACATGCTCGGGAATTCAACCAGGCCCTTATGGAACTGGGGCAACTCGTATGCATGAAAAAACCTGTATGTGACATGTGTCCGGTGCAGTCGTTTTGTCTGAGTTTGAAGCGGGGAGTCGTGGATCAGCGCCCAGTACCGGCTTCGCCCAGGGAAGTTGTCAAGGTTGATGTGGCCACTGGCGTGCTTTTTCACGAAGGGCGAGTTCTTATTCAGAAAAGGCGGCCTGACGATGTCTGGCCCGGGCTTTGGGAATTCCCTGGCGGTGTCATTGAAGAGGGAGAAAAGCCCGAGGATACCGTGGTGCGCGAATACCTGGAAGAAGTGGAATTGACCGTTGAGCCCGTGGAGAAAATCACTGTGGTCAAGTACAGTTACACCAAGTATCGGGTAACCTTGCATTGCTATCAATGTACGAGCCTTGTGTCCGCCCCCTCTCCTGTGTTTCACGAAGCCGTTGAGGGCTGCTTTGTGCAACCGCAGCAACTGGGGCAATATGCCTTTCCTTCCGGTCACCGCAAGCTCATGGAGCATATGCGCGGGGATCTGCGCTATTCTCAATACAATTTTTAGTGATAAATCAGCGTGTTGTCAGGATAGGCACACACTTTGCTTTCATCTTTTTGCCGTCAAAGCGGCTGACGGAAAATTGACAGCGAGGTTGTGCTATGAGTTTTGGCGCCGACAAGATTTATGATGTTTTACAGACCATCAATCCTGTAAAGACGGGAAATGGAAAGGTCACTGACCCTGCCCAGTTGAAGCAGCTTCAGGCCGCCTTCCAGAATCAGATGCAGATGGCCAACAGTCTGTTCGACATGAATTCTCCGCAGAAAACCGGCGGTCAACCCGCTTCCGGCTTCGATGCAGGAATCATGAATGACGCCCTCATGTTCGACGCGCTGTCTTCCATCACCCGCATCATGCAGCAGAGTTCCGGCCGTATGCGGCCCATGAAGGCTATTCGTGCGTATGAAGGCAAGGCCATCCCCCAGCAGGTGAAGCAGGCGGTTGCCATGGCCAGTCCGGAAATCAAGGAGGTCCTCGGCAGTCTGTCGGCCATGTTTGAATCCGGTTCGCGCGGCTCCGAGGCCATTGGCTACGACCGTGTGGGTGGGACTTCTTACGGCAAGTATCAGATCGCCTCCAAGGTCGGTACCATGGATCGTTTCATTTCCTTCCTGGGCAGGGAAAAGCCCGAGTGGGCAGAGTTGCTCAAGAATGCCGGTCCGGCCAATACCGGGTCCAGGAACGGAAAAATGCCTGAAGTCTGGAGGGAACTGGCCGGGAAAGACTCAGAGGAGTTCGAAAGGCTGCAGACGGCTTTCATTCGCAAGGAAACTTATGAACCGGCACGGAGCAAGATCCTGGAGGCCACAGGCATAGATATGAACAACGCGCCCAAAGTGGTGCAGGAAGTACTCTGGAGCACCTCGGTTCAGCATGGCGCTACTGGCGCATCCCGTATTTTCAACAAGGTCATCGACTCCTTTATGGGAGCCGAGAAGGGGGGCGATTTTAACCAGCGGCTCATAGAGGGGGTCTACGACCGTCGCAAGGGCCAATTCGGCTCTTCGTCCTCTCGAGTCCAGGCCAGCGTGAAGTCACGTCTGGAGCGTGAAAAGGACATCGCTTTGAATCAACTTCAGATTCCGGCGTTGAACAGGATCGTATGATCGGGGAGAATGTGATTCTGTCATGAAGGCGCGATTTTTCGCGCCTTTTTATTTGGCGAGCTTTTGTTCCAGGCTTGGGTCGAGTTCCACGCGGATGGCGCCCAGGGTGTCTCTGACGACCACTTGGCCGTGTGCGAATCCTTTGACTTTGCGCACGTCTTTGACCAAGGCGTACATGACGTCAGCGCGTGCGTCATCTTTCCGATAGCTTTTGAGAGCACAGAGGATGGCCGCCTCGCGTAGGGTGGACTCGGGAATTTCCTGCTGTGGGTGATCCCTGCGCAGGATCACATGGGAACTGGGGCCGTCGCTGACGTGCAGCCAGTAGTCGAATGTATTGGCCGCCTTGCTGATGATGTCGTGGTTGGCTCTTTTGTTTTTGCCTCGAACCATGGTGAATCCGTCACTGGAGATAAAAACTGATGCGGCCAGCCCCTTGAAGCGTTTGGGCAAAATCGGGGTGTCGGTCGTTGTTTTTTTTGTCGGAGCAAGCCGGCGGGCCGGCGTCTGGCCTTTGTCCAGCTGCTTCACCGCCGCTTCCATCTCTTTTCTGCGCCGCTGCACATGGACAAGGCCGCGTACTCCCTTGTCCGCCAATTTGAAGTAGCGCTCCATGTTTTCGGTGACTGAGAGAAACGGGTTGAGAGCAACAGTCATGGGCCCCTCTGTGGGATGATTCACATCCACGGATTCCATTCCTTCCAGTTCCTTGAGCCGATAGAGCTCCGCCTGGAGGGCTTCGGCCTGCTTTTTGTTGGCTATGAACCCGCGCAACCGGTTCTCTTCCTGGTCCAGGCGATCCAGGTTGCGTTTTATTCTCTTGCGTTCGGATTTGATCCGGGCCTTGTCTTCCTTGCCGTCTTCCATTTCCAGAAGCGGGAAGAGCGACTCGGCGCCGTAGTGATTGGCGGCTTCCAAGGCGGTGTCGAAGGAGATGCTCTGCTCTGTGTTCTGCCATGCCAGCGGCGGCTTGGCGCCCTTGCCGATAGTGCAGTGGAATGCACTCGCCTCGCCGGTGACTATCTTGAAATAGGCTGCATGGGCCTGCTTCTCCGGGAGGGCCCTGAGTCGTTTGCGTAAAGAGGGGGATATGTGCGGATAGTCCCGCCAGATCTCGTCGTTTTCCCGGATGTCCTCCAGAGCGGGCCACTCCGGCTCCTGCCCGAAGGGTTGCGGCAGCTCATTGAGCAATCGCAGACCGTTACGGACGTCGAAAAGCAGGAAGTCTTCATGGCCCTCACTTTGGGACGGCGTCAGCTGCCAGGCCAGCCGCAGGGTGGGCCAGTCCGCGAACGACTGCATGAGCCTGCGGCCTTGCACACGCTTGCGGAACCACATCACCTGAGATGGGGCTTGCTGCGGATTGGCGGGTTTGACGGGAGCAATAAAGAGATGACCCGCCGATTTGGCGGGTCTGAACAGCAGATACTGCTGTGCCCCTTTTGATTGGAGTTTGAAGGTCCATACTCCGGGGGCTGGGCCGTAAATCTTCTCAATCCTGCGGCCTGCCAGCAGTGGGCCAAGCTCGGCCACGAGGAAACGGAAGAAAGTGGCTTCCATGATGATAGTGAAGCGGTTCTAATCCCCGCGTACTTTTTCGTCTTCTTCCTGCTTGCTTTTGCAGTTGATGCACAAGGTTGTCATGGGGCGGGCCTTGAGCCTGGGGATGCTGATGTCATCTCCACACTCCTGGCAGATGCCGAAGTCGCCGTCTTCGATCCGTGCGAGTGCTTCATTGATCTTCTTGATCAGTTTGCGTTCGCGGTCCCGCAGGCGAAGGGTGAATGCCCGATCGGATTCGGCCGTGGCCCTGTCCGCAGGATCGGCGTAGACTTCGCCGGATTCTGTCATGTCCTCAATGGTGGCTTCGCTCTTTTCCAATATGTCGTTGAGCATTCCGGTGAGAACTTCCTGAAAGTACTGGATATCCTTTGCTTCCATACACAGTCCTCCTGTAGCTTGGAAGAATATGTTCAGTTTGTTAGATTTCCCACTAATATACGGAACTAAAAGGGATGCGTAAACCAAAAAACCGTATAAAGTAAAGCGTTTCTTTCATTGGGGATATTCGGAAAGCTTTCTTGAAATTTTTTCGAATATTTGCTTGACAGCTACGGGTACCCCGGATAAAAGCATATCCCTCGTGAGCGGGACAGCTCGTCATCGGCGAGCAGGCGATTGAAGCCAATTCCGCGGCACACAATGAGGCGGCATAGCCAAGTGGTAAGGCAGAGGTCTGCAAAACCTCCATTCTCCGGTTCAAATCCGGATGCCGCCTCCAAAATTGAGCGGGAATAACTCAGTGGTAGAGTGCAACCTTGCCAAGGTTGAAGTCGCGAGTTCAAATCTCGTTTCCCGCTCCATCTTTTGACATTCGGGCCGTACGGCCTGTTCATAGAGCGGGAATAACTCAGTGGTAGAGTGCAACCTTGCCAAGGTTGAAGTCGCGAGTTCAAATCTCGTTTCCCGCTCCATCTTTTGACATCCGGGCCGCACGGCCTGTTCATAGAGCGGGAATAACTCAGTGGTAGAGTGCAACCTTGCCAAGGTTGAAGTCGCGAGTTCAAATCTCGTTTCCCGCTCCATCTTTTGTCATCCGGGCCGCACGGTCTGTTCATAGAGCGGGAATAACTCAGTGGTAGAGTGCAACCTTGCCAAGGTTGAAGTCGCGAGTTCAAATCTCGTTTCCCGCTCCATCTTTCCAAAGCTGGGCCGAAAGGTTCAGCCTTTTTTTGTTCCTCGGTATTTCGGGAAATTTTCTGGAAGTTCATTTTTTTTCTTCACAGCAGAAATCAGCGGTACGGTCTGTGCACATTCCCGGGCATCGGAAAACATTTCCCAGCCCAAAATGGATGCCGAAAATGAAACATACAGCAAGTGAATCCCAAGTCCGGCCTCTGCTTGATGCGGAAGTATTCCACCTTTCCCCCATAACCTCCGCAGGGATGCAGGCCAGGAATTTTACCGCCGGCTTTGGCGCAGGGAGGGAGTGCATTGCTCCGGACTTTTATACAGAGACTTCCCTTGCTGCGGACATCGCCGTCCTGAGCGACCCCGGGAACGAGGTTACCGACAGACGGCTTTTCAATGTCGTGGTCAAATACTTCTGTGCTTACGTGGACGATGCCGCCTATGACCGGGCAGTGCCCTTTCACGAATTGGCCGCACTCTATGAAAACTTCGGCAGACACCAAAGTCTGAACGAGCCCGAAGACAATATTGAACTCATGAACAGGATGCGTCAGCTTTCGGGCGCTCTGCGCGTGCTGGCGGATGCTCCGCGCATGGCCCATGTGCTGCGGGATATTATTTCCTTGAAAATTCCGGATGACAACCTGAGCCGCTACGTGGGAATCGACCTGGGCACGGCCTCGGGAATTCTGCAGGTTGCCCTGCATATCCATGCCAGGCGCAACGGTTTCAAAGAGGTCGTCATTCGCGGGTTCATCAACGATCCTTTGGCCGGGGAGCGCACTCACGACCTCGTCCGAGCCTTGGGGGCCGGAGATGTCCTGAATATTGATCCGGCAAGGGCTCAATCATATCGTTGGCTCAACGGCCTCAAACCTGTGGTCGTGGTCAATGAAATGCTTTCCGGCATGCAGCGGATGCTCAAGCCATGGAATTTTTTTGATCGCTACAAGGCCTTGCTGCACTCCCTGTCGTCGGCAAAGGAAGGCGCCATGTTCTATCCTGATGGTATCATCGCCTATAGTCGGGAAGCGAACATGTCTTTGATCCTTTCGCCCGAAAGCGGATATTCCGCGCCGGATGAATATGCTGATTCCGGTTTCACGCCGCAGGGGTTCGTGGTTGAAGGGCAGGTGACTCCTACTCATAAATTGGGCGAGGACTTTTATCACTACCTGATGCCGGGTCGCGGCTAGAACATGTATTTGATGTAATAACCGCTGGTGGGGTAGGTCCACAGGGTGTCGCGCAGTTTTTCCAGCGGGATTCCATGCCGGATGATCAGGGCAAAGGTGTTGGCCAGTTCCTCGGCATGGTGCCCGAGGATATGTGCGCCCAGAACCTTTTGCCCGTTTTCGTCCACCAGAATCCTGCAGCCACCATGCTTTTCCCCCAAGCGTTGCCAGGGGAACCAGTCCACCAACTCATTTTCCACTATCTTGTAGGGAATCTTTTCCATGTCGGCCTGTTCCTGCGTCAAGCCAATGCGGGCAAGGGGCGGCAGAGTGAAGACCACGCTGGGAACTCCCCGCAGATTGATGGTCGCCGATCCCGGCTCAAGGATATTGCGTGCCGCGATATCTGCTTCGTAGCTGGCTGTCGGGGTTAGGGCGTACGGAGTTGAGGCTACGTCGCCGACGGCATAAATGTGGGGTGCCGTCAGGCATTGCATGTGTTCATTGACGGGAATTCCATCCTTGGCCGCCTTGATGCCCGCCTTGTCCAGGCCAAGCCCCTCCAGCGCCGGTACCCGTCCCGAGCAGTTGATTACTGCATCAGCTTCAAAGGTGATTTTCCGGGTGTTCACCGAAATTCCGTCTTCGTGTTTTTCAAAGGACTCCACCGGAGTGTTCAGGCGTACATCTATTCCGGCCTCGAAGGAGGCTTCGATGAGTTTGTCCACCAATATGCCGTCAAAGCCGCGTAAAGCTCGGTTCGAGCGGACAAGTACCGTCGCCCGGGCTCCGGCGCGGGCAACCATGTGCGCAAACTCGAAAGCGATGAAGCCGCCGCCCATGAAAACCATATGTCGGGGCAGGGTGTGCATGGTAAGAAAGTCGTCACTGGTGATGGTGTGCCCGATTCCCGGGATTTTCGGGATGTTCGGTACATATCCTGTGCATATGCAGATGGTTTCCGCTTTCAGGAGCTGTTCGTTTACCTGAACGGAGTTGGGGCCGGTAAACTCGGCTCTGCCGTGGATGATGTTGATACCGTAAGATTGATAGCTTTTTTCCGCCCGACTGCTCACCGGGGCCACAAAGGAACGTTTGAAGGCGTCCAACTCGGGCCAGTTGATGACTGGTCGCCCTGTGATCCCTTTTCCCTCCAGGTGTCGGGCCGTTTCAACCGCCTCGGAGCCTGACATGAGTACTTTTTTGGGGTTGCATCCTCGGAGGGGGCAAACGCCGCCGACACCGTCGGCCTCTATCATGGCAACCTGCTTACCTGCCTGGGCCAGGGAAACAGCTATTCCGCCTCCTGCAGGTCCTGCTCCTATTACAACGACGTCGTATTGCTGCATGAGTATTCCTTTTCACGAGGTCGAAAAATCCCCTCATTACGGAGTTGATGGATCATAGCAGAAAACAGGAACGAAGTGCAGTTTATCTGAAAAGTACGATCATGATTGCGCCGGCGCTCATGAGAGCGGCTGCGGCAAGGCGTGAACCGATGTTGTCTTCCTTGAAAAACAGCCAGCCGAACAGGACTCCGAAGATGCCGTTGAGCCGTTTGATGGAAATCATGTAGGCGGCATCGATGAGAGATATGGCGACGTTGTGGCAGAGAATTTCGAGGAAGATCATGATTCCGGCCAGCAGGGTCGCCAAGGGGCTGGACAGCAGGGCTTTTGTGCTGGCCCGTCCGGTGATGAGAGAAGTGATGATGACGAAAAAGCCGATGGCGACGAAGATGGAAGATCCGGTGAACACCGCAGAGGAACGCAGGCCCATCATTTTTCCAAGTACCGAGCAGATTCCGTAAAGGAGTGCGGCGAAAAGCATGTAGCGGGTGCCGCGTTCGCGGAGGATGGCTTTGAAAGGGCCGGTAATCCCATCGTTTCGGCAGTTCATGTTGATGATATAGCTGCCGGAGATGATGAGCAGAATGCCGACAAGACCTATGGGAGAAGGCATTTCC
>Ga0207798_100376_pt1 | contig 12984 bp, 7 predicted proteins | sample TtanPargueraPR_8_FD_187278 | JGI IMG/M metagenome (GOLD analysis project Ga0207798, IMG submission 187278) | Anaerobic enrichment media microbial communities from Bioluminiscent Bay, La Parguera, Puerto Rico - Tt and E1 (SPAdes) | ecosystem: Environmental > Aquatic > Marine > Unclassified ... | reverse complement strand
AAAAGCTCAGCAGTAAAGTGTGGGGCAAAAAGCTCGTAAGGATAGTCTTTCCCATAGGTATTATTATGGAATGTACGCCATGGGCCTTCTGGTTTATCGTTACGCATCTGTGCCCAGTACCATTCGGCATATTGTCCCGTAGGCCCCCAGGAAGGCACACTGTAAACTCCCCAGTGAATAAAAATCCCAAAGCGGGCATTGCTGAACCAATCGGGAACTGGTCGGGCATCTAAGGATTCCCAGGTAGGGCTATACTCTTCCTGAGCAAGTGCGAGGCGGCCTGTTAGACATGTTAAAAAGAAGATTAAAAAGACTGATACAACTACTGTATGTTTTGTTTTCATTCTTATGTATTTTCTTGAACTGTTTGTATTAAATTTAGTTATCTGATTTCAACAACATTGTGAATTTTAATCTCCGGGATTGTAAATTCCACGTTCCCATTTTCGAAATCAAATTCCAATGGAATACCTTCTGGCTGCAGCCAAACAGATTCAGGTTTTTCGTAAGCTAAAACAGAGAGTTTCAGATTCTGTAATTCCGGAATTTCATCAATCCCTTTAACTTTTTCATTTGCATGGTCTCCGGAAGTATTAACTAACTGAATCAACAGTTTATCTTCCTTTTCAGTGGTTACAACATTCAATTTGTGAGATCCCTCTACTTTGACCTTAAGTTCAGGATTTAATTCTGAGATCATTCCGGAAAGTAAATCCCGAAGCACAGGAGAAGTATTTGATAAGTATGATATACCTAGATCTACATAGATTCCTCCAATCTTTCCTTTTCCATATTCGTTAACAGTTGCAACAACACCATCCGGGTATCTTAAATCGTTTTCTAGGTAAAGTTGTGCAATCTTTTTAGCGCCTGGGAGACATTCTACTTTTTGATAATTTCCAATTACAGTCACAAAACGGTTATCATATCCCAGCGGTTGTCCAACTTTCTGGGGCGTAGCTATTTGCTTAACTTGTAATACATCTTCAAATTGTTTCGTTGAAGAAGCACCAATCACCAACAATTTGCCGCCTTCTTTTACGTAATCTTTCAATTCTGAAACAATTTCAGGTTCTATTACTTCCCATTCGGGTACAACTATTAATGGGAAATCTTTCATTCTTTTCTTTAAGTGGTGAGTCATTAAAACCTCCACCGATTGCTGCCCATCAAGAAGTGCATTCATTACTCCCCAAATGTCATCAACACCAAAAGGTCGATAAACGTCATCAACCTCTTCCTTCCAGCCTGCTGTTGAATAGAATAATCCAACCTGGGGAACAATTGATATGTCTTCACAGAACTCTCTTCTTGGCAATATAAAATCCGCCACATCCTTCATAATTCCAAAAGAGGAAGGTTGAAAAGACAGGTCGGCATTCTGCCTGAAATAAATCTGACAGCCTCCACCTATACTAATCACAGCAGCAGCTTCCCGACATAATTGAATAGCAGTTTTGGGAGTTCTTGGGCGGACAAAACTCCAGGCCATTAAATCAAATGGCATTCCTTGTTCTGCCAGGCAACGTGCATTCCAGTTTGCTGTATTTAGAGAATTGCTTGGATCGTAATCGCCTGACAAAAAATCAAGGCCGATGTCTTTAGGCACTGGCTCTGGCATCATGGCACTAAATGCCCAGTTGGAACAAATTTGAAAATCGGGTGCAACCTCATGGACTTCTGTTGTATAATGTCTTATATAGTCCATAAACTTTCCCCTGTTAAATTCAAGTAATTCCTTGTAATTAGCATCTTCCGCTGATTTAGGAATTTGAGTAATACCTGTTTCCTGTTTAAATTCAGCGATAGCCTTTGGTTGATAATCAGGAAATATTGCCCAACTTTCACCATCAATCCATACACCGTCTAGTTTATAATCTAAAGCCAATTCTTTTAATTGGGGAACCAATAGATTTTCAGAATAATTTCCCCAGAAACTTGTTTGCCTTTCATCAGGATTACCGTTCTCATCAAGTCTGGCCTGGCCGGGGTGTAATCTTACATAGTTGGCATCAAATGCACCTGAATGATGTACATACAATGCAACATTGTGTTTGTCGGTAACTTTTCTTATTAATTTTAATGGGTCTTTTTCATAACCGGCAGCTTGCTGTCCAACTTTTGTAGGATAGGAAGAAACACCCGGGTGTCCTTTTGAATCAACCTGGATGTAATCAGGCCGGGCAAGCCGTAGCATAGAGTCAACCATTTCTTCTGTCAGACTAGCCCCAATATGATCATCAGTTAATTGCGTATGTCGGTCAAAATGTAAGCCCCAAAATGAATCTGAACGCCTTAATTTATAATCATTTTGAGCGTTGACAGAAATAAATAAAAGCCATACAAATGCCACTGAAATAAAATGTTTCATAATTCTTCATTTAAGTTTAAATTGTTTGTAATGTAACAGACATTCATTTTAAAATTTACGCAAAAAGATTACCTTATTGATTTGAGGATTAGCTCCATACATTATTGCCCTTGAGAATACTGTTTATAAATGTCTATCATTTCACCAGGCGAAACGACGATCCAATCATCAGATAATGAATTTATTGAGTTGATCACGTCGCTTGGGTGTGTGTAAACACAAGCAACACTAAAAAAAGCAGGAGATTGACCATTATAATTTATTATTTCATTGATATCCGTATAAGAATAGTTAATAAATATTGGCTTGCCATTGTAGAGTTCATGCGTTTGAGAATTATTGACTATCGAAGGTCTATCAGGGGCGTTGTGCCCATAGCCACAAAATACACCCTCAACACTGGGTATTTCTGTTAATGGTCTTGCATTTTCAAAGTTATACCACATCGTTCTAATAGCTCTGTACTTAGAGTCTTTCATATATGAATCTGTCAAAGCAAAATAATCATCTAAGTATTGTTCTGGCAATATGTACTTGTAATAACCTGCTCCTGTAACAGGATTCACAAAACAGTTGTCACCAATGTTATTAAAAAACCATTTTGCAGCGATTGGATCTAATTCACACAGAGTGCTTGGTATTTCCCATCCTATTGGATAGCTTTTTCTTCCTAACACTTCAAATTTCTTGGGAAATATTTGCTGAATGAACTCATAATTATCACCATCCGTTTCAGTAAAACAAATATATTTTTTGCCTGGATCGAATTCAAGATTCCTAATGGTTTCGCTCTTTTCAGGTACATATTTTGGTAAACTACTTGTATAACTCAGATTAAAGGCTTCAAAATTTACGATGGCGTACTTCCCTTGACTGTTTAGATATTTTTGATAGGAATCTTCATTTGGTGTTCCTCCAGCAACATTCCAAACTCCAAATACCGGAGAGGGACTGAGACAATGGCTAAGAATCTTATCTGTGAGATTTTGTTCCAAAGTTGTAGGGTTGCCTTTTATATTTATGATGAACATTTTGTTCTTGATTAAAAAATCGAACATTCCCAGACAGTAATGGGAGTTATTAGCCATCATTTCTGTACTGAAGTTCTCACCGAAATTGTTGTATATATATCTGTAAGTACTTACCCAGTTACTAAATTCATCTGTTGTTGTGTTGGCTAGTATCGGCAATTCAACATCATACTTATCAATCAATGTTTCATGTTGTTCATTAGTTAATGCAACAGCATTATATTTTGCACATAACATAGCCGTAGCATTCAGTCTTGCAACGACATTATCCATAGGCTGGGGATATCTTGCTCCACTTTTGTAGTTACCAAATAAGGTGTTCTCGTATATAACGCATCCATCAATATAATCAGCAAAATCCCTCACCATTACAAATGGATCTTCAAAACTGATCTTCTCGGTATCAGTAATCGTGTTCAACCAGAAAGAACGATCGACCATATCACTAGGGCCATCATATTCAACGATTGGAGTTTTTAATACCCAAATTAATGGAGATGTTCGATTAACATTACCTTGTAATGATTCAATCATAAATACATCGTATAGGCTTTCCCCTTCTAGATCAACATAGTATAAATTCCCTTGATTAATCTCGGTTTGGGTCGTATCATCCAAAACCGTTGGATCTTCTGCTTTCTGACAGCTCCAACAGAAAGTTGCTATTACAATCAAATACAAAAATCTATATGAAATAATGAGTAATCCCATTTAGAAGTTTAAAAAACTGCCATCTGTATTTTTTGTAACAGATGGCAGTTAAATCAATTATTACAAAAAATATTAATAGCCTGGATTCTCCACCAACTTTGGGTTATTGGATATTCTTCCAGGCATAATTGGTAGGTAGTAATGCCTTTCAAGGAATGCTGCCGGAATTCCACCCTGAGCATTCTCATTCATTTCAATAACAAATTTACCTGTACTGAAATCTTTAAAAGTATAAATACCTCTAAAATTACGCGTAATAGCATCAACTGCAGTTCTCCATCTTCGTAAATCCCACCACCTATGGTTTTCAAAAGCTAACTCCACTTTACGTTCGTGCCTTATCTTTTCACGGGTAATTTCAGTTAATTGAGCAATCCCAGCCCTTTCTCTCAGCTGATTTACTGCCCACAACGCATCGTCACTTTTCCCCAGTTCAAAGGCAGCTTCGGCGTAATTGAGCAGAATTCCCCCCAGCCTGAAAACCATAAAATCAATTTTAGTTTTTTCATGAGTCACTGGAATGAGAGTTTCGTCCAAATATTTAAGTACATTAAATCCGGTAATTACGCCACCAGCATATCCGCCAGCAGTATAAGACCTACCTTTTGCCGGTATTCCTTCATAAAATCCTTCGGTAATTTTACTGCCATCAGGAGTAATGATGCCACCCCAATTTTCTATTGGCTCACCCTTCCATACAACACCTTCATAGTATATCGTTGCGTGAAAACGTGGATCTTTATTAGCAAAAAATTCTCTTAAATCCCAGGGTTGTGAAGTTGCCAATTCAACATCGAATGTTCCGGGAGTACCATCTATGTTTTCAAATTCCTCAACCATTTCCAAATAAACAGACGTGTTGCTTCCTCCCCAACCCGGACAAAACTGAAATGGAGACATAAATAGATCGTAATTGCTTGTTACATTTACTCCTGTTAACTGCCATGAAAATATCCGTTCCTTATTGGCATTGGATTCATCAACAAAAAGTTTACGGAAATTTTCAGCTTTATCATCTGGTAATTGATTGTATAAGGAGTAAATTCCTGAATTAATAATTTCTTTTGAAGCATCATATGAAGCTTGCCAAAAACGTTGAGCCTCATTAGTCGGGATTCCAACAACACCATTTAATTGCACTTCTCCCCATGTTGCTATACTTGCTGCAAACATTGCAGCCTTGCTCTTTAAAGCTAACGCAGCATATTTGGTAGGCATCCCAATGTCATCATTTGTAGTTGGAAGAATACTTTGAATGGCATCCATTTCATCTATGATAAAATCATAAACCTCCACCTCCTTATTTCGGGGAAGAAAGAGTTCTTCTTCAGAAGCATCTATAGCCTGAGGTTCAGTAATAAGTGGAATACCACCATACCTTTTTACCATGTAAAAATAAACAATGGCCCTGGCAAAACGAACCTGACCTACCATTTCATTCTTCAGATCCTCCGGAATAGACTTAGAATCTTCAATTTTTACTAAAAACTCATTGGCTTTTCTTATGGTGCCATAGTTCCATAACTGCAGTAAATCTCCATTAGCGTCAAGTTGACCTGCTTTCCACGCAAAATATAATGGATGCCAGCTACGACCTTGTCTACCTTCATCGGATAACCCTGAAGTAGGATCGGTCCCTTCGAATCCAGAACCATCACGGTTTAAAAAGGAAAGTTCACTGTAAAGATTGTTAATATATGCCCGAGCTAGAGTTGGATCTTCGAAAACCACGTCTTCAGAAATAATATCCAGAGGGGCTTTATCTAATACATCTTCGCATGAATATGAAAAGAGTACCAATATAATGAGTAAATAATATATGTTTTTCATAATCTATCTTTTAAAAGGTTAGGTTTATACCAAGAGAAACAGTTTTTTGAATAGGATAGGTCCATCCTCTGGTCGCATCAGGTGACTCAGGATCAAGCCCATAATCGGTTATTTGACTAAATGTAAATAAGTTTGTTCCTGTTGTAAAAATACGGAGTTGATCAAGCCCTACTCTTTGTATAAGTGCGCTGTTAAATGTATAGCCAAGGCTCACATTCTTCAACCTTAGGTAGGAGGCATCTCGATTCCAATAGTCAGAATTCCAGTTATTGGTAGTTTGACTAAATTTTTGCCTTGGGATAATGGCATTCCTGTTATTATTTTCAGGAGTCCACCTTTCTTCCCAAATTACTTTGTATGGAGTTCTTTCAGAATCAATATTGATGTTACCTGATTGCAATGTGACAGTATAGTCAGCGGCTCCTTGTGCCAACAAACTAAAATCAAAATTCTTATATGTCAAGTTAATATTTATTCCATACATAATATGTGGCGTACCTCCATCATTAATTTTTACGTAGTCTCTCCAATCGAGATCCCCATCATTATTAACATCAACAAGCTTAATATCTCCCGGACTCAAAGTAGCATTTCCCTGTCCGTCCATATCATAAGTCAAATTGTCGATTTCGCTTTGAGAAGTAAATAATCCATCACTTTTATATCCAAAGCCAATATCAACATATTGACCGGTTCTTTGATTTATACGAATGTCATCCGGATCAGTATATTCTACTTCCTCAAAGTAGTCCCATTTAGCTCTTGAATATGAGACATTTGCACTGATATTATATTCAAACCCACCGTAACTTCCTTTTGTTCCCAACAAAACTTCAAATCCTTTTGCTATTTGACTATTAATATTTTCATCAGGAAGCGAAGCTCCGAAGGTGCTCGGCAAGGCAGCTATCCTTGATCCTAGCATATCTTCTCTTAGCCTTTTAAATACATCAATTTCTGTATAAATTTTTCCTTTCAATACAGAAACATCGAGGCCAATATTAGATAAAGTCATAGTTTCCCAAGTAATATTAGTGTTTGGTAATCCGGTGGTACTTAAACCAAGGACTTCGGCTCCATTAGACACATAATATCCAGAAAATTGATAGCCTGCAAGGTATTGATATGCTGGAACTCCATCATATCCCGTTTGGCTAATACCTCCTCGCAATTTTAAATTGTCTATCCAACTTATATTGTCTTTCAAAAACGATTCTTCCGATATTCTCCAACCGGCAGATACACTAGGGAAAAAGCCCCACCTTTTATCTTCTGGGAAATTAGGTGAGCCATCATATCTTGCAGTAGCCTCTACCAAATATTTCCCTTTATATTCATAATTAACTCTACCTATCAAACTTTCGCGTCCAGACTCAGCGGCAGATCCATTGGCTTGTTGATTAGTGGTCCCTCCTGCAAAAAGCTGATCAATAGCTGATGTAATATAGTTTTCGCGATAAGCAGAATAATTCTTAGATGAGTAATCAATAGCCTCAAATAGCAACATCGCATTAAGTGAGTGATGTTCATTAAAAGCTTTGATGTAATTAAGACCTAATTGTCCCGTAATTGTTTGATTAGCACGGAATAATTGTCTTAGAGAAGTAGGAAATGATCTGCCATATAAAACATAAGTATCTGTATCATAATTATAATCCCAAATTTCATTTTCTTTTGTGAAAACTTTTCGGTCTTCGAGAAATTGAAAATAATTTCCTTTCAATTTCAGCGATAGGCCTTCAATCTTTTTGAAATCATAATTCAAGGTAAGGCTTCCATTCAATGATGTTTGATAACGTTTATCATAGCCACCTAAGTCTTCGTGAGTATTTATTATTGCATTAAATGGACCGGGACCGATATGAGGAACTTTCGTTTTATCAGGGAAAGATGCAGGAGCAGTTGGTTTACTATCAAAGAAATCCATCCAAAACCAAACATCAGAAGCAGGTCTGTTTGATTCTCGTACATTTTCCTTTATAGCAGATAAGTCTACAGAGATTGATAATTGCGAGGTAATCGATGCATCTATGTTAGATCGCACATTATAACGTTTGTAACCTGTATTCCCGCCTTTAAACATCCCTTCTTGATCAAGATATGACAGAAAAGTAAAAAATTTAACCTTTTCATTTCCACCGGTTATAGATATATTATGCTGTTGTTGAGGGGCCCAGTCACGCATAATTTCATCTTCCCAATTTGTATTGGGATACTGCGGATCGGTACCATCAAAATACTTAGCAATATCTTCGTCTGAATATTTTAATTGAGATTCCGGAACACCTGAATTTAACTGAGCCTCCCTATATAAAGTTGCATATTCTCCCGCATTTACAGGCTGTGGAAAGTTGGTATAAGCCTGGCCAGTCATTGTACTATTTAATGTAATCTTGGGTTTACCAATCGTACCACGCTTGGTTGTAACCAATATTACACCGTTCCCAGCCCTAGCTCCATAAATAGCGGCTGATGCATCTTTTAATATTGAAATTGATTCAATTTCATTGGGATCAATATTGTTAAAAGACTGCTCTGTTCCGTCAACAATAATAAGCGCATTGCCAAAATTTCTAATGTTTATTCTTGATTGGTCAAAACCTGGTTGTCCACTTGTTTGTTTAACAACCAATCCGGGTAATCTTCCAGCAAGAGTATTTGCAGTACTTGCTGCAGGAGATTTAACAAGTTCCTCACTTTTTACTGATGATACAGCTCCTGTTAAATTAACCTTTCTTCTTGTTCCATATCCAACAGCGACAACCTCTTCCAACCCAATTGCATCAACTGCCATGGTCACATTAATAACTGATTGATTGCTAACTTCAATATCCTGGGTCAACATCCCTACAAATGAAAACTGCAAAGTAGCATCTTCGGGAATGTTTGAAAGTGAATAGTATCCTTCAGCATTTGTAACCGTGCCCTGTGTAGTGCCTTTTACCACAACTGTTACGCCGGGCAAAGGCTCACCGGATTCGTCGGTTACGGTTCCGGAAATGGTGTTTTGCTGCTGCACCATAAGTTCATCTCCTGAAACCTCAGGTGTAGTTAATACGATAATGCGGTCACGAATTGAATATTGTACATCAGTACCTTCAAAAAGCAGATTTAAAGCCTGGTCAATTTTTTGGTTTTCAAGGTTTACATTTACCTTTCTTTCTACATCTATTAGGTTTTCACTAAACAAGAAATAAAACTCACTTTGTTCTTCAATATGGTTTAAAACCTCTTTAACAGTTGCTTCACGCATGTTGAGGTTAAGCGTTTTGGTTTGCGCATAGCTTTTGCTGGCAAAAACCCCGGCTACCGAAAGCAAGACTAAAAAGACGGTTAGTTTCATTACTCTAAATAGTTTAATTAGTCCGGGAATTTTATGATCCCGGGAAAAACAGAAATTTTTCATATTTTTGTATTGATAAAGTTAGAAATGCCCTGTAAAGTGAAGCGTACAGGGTAATTTTTACAATCTCCGGGGAAATGTTGGTAGCATTTCCCTGTTGTTTTTCTAATAAATTAGGTTTCTTTCATGAGCATTTTTGTTTTAGTTTGATTTGATTAGACTTTATTTTTTTCTCTCAATGATTATTTTTTGCTTCGAAAATGTTCCATCCGGATTTTTGGTTCGCGGTAACGCCCTGTATTTAATGGGTGTTGCAACCGTTAATAAATCAAGAATTTGAAACAGCGGTTCGTCAACAAAGGTTACTGTATATTTAAATTCTTTCACATCGCTTTTTACCTGTATATCAACGTTAAACATTCGGCTTAAGCGCTGGGTAACCTGTTCAATCGGGTCATTGTCGAATACCAGTTTTCCATCTTTCCAACCAATATATTTATCAACATCTCCAATAGCTGATTTTATTTTACCGGTATTGGAATTATATATTACATGTTGCCCGGGTTTCATAGCTCCAAGTTGTACACTATTTTCTCCCGGTAGTTGTTTTTCCAGTAATACTTTTCCTTCTACAAGTGTAGTAGTAATGTCGTTATTTTCAGGATATGCATTCACATTAAAAACAGTACCAACGGCTTTCACCTCAAGTTGTCCGGCAGTAACCACAAAAGGCTTATCAGGATTATGCGTCACTTCAAAATAAGCTTCACCGGTTAAAGTTACACCGCGAGTTTCACCCCAAAAATTCTGAGGGTATTTCATATGGCTTCCATAATTTAAATGCACCACTGTCCCATCCGACAGTTCAAAAACGGTCCGAGAACCTACCGGCGCTATCACTTCCAAAGAATCGACAGATATGGTTGCCAACTGATTGGTTAATTTGTCATTTTCAGAAAGCATATAAAACAAAAAAGCCAATACCGGAATCATAATAACCGCAGCAGCTCTGGATATCCAGTCAATTATCCTGTTGCTTTCGATTTGAAACGCACGCGGTTCTTCAATATTCAGTTTGTGATGGATTTTATCGAGTAGATTTTCCAGTTTTTCGTCTGAAACAAGACCATCTTCATCCTTGTACTTTTGCCACTCTGTTTTGCCAAGATCCTTACTTTCATCATAGCAAGTTTGTCCCTTTATCCATTGAATAACTTCATCTACTTCCTTTGAAGTACAAAGGTTATTCAAATATTTTTCAAGAAGTTCTTTTGTCATTTTACTTTTTCAAAACGGAACCTCACAATTCATGAGGCTCCGTATAACTAATCTAACTAACTAAACTATCATTTCAATGATATCTTTTACAAGTTATACAACAAAGGGTATAAAACGTACTAATAAAAAGTTATTTTATTTTGCTTATAGGAATAAACTAACAAACAATCCACTAATTAACAGACCATTATCAAGTTTATTTTTAAGAAAGGAAAGTGCGGTTACCAGGTGGTTTTTTACTGTTTGTACAGAAATACCTAATCTCCCGGCTATTTCTTTATTGCTTAATCCTTCTTCGCGGCTTAACTGAAAAATCTCTCTTTGTCGGGGCGATAATTCATCCAGAAGTCCCTGAAATTTCTGCTTTAATTCTTTATAATGAATTTCATCGGTCATCTCATATGCCTCTTGAATATGTTGAAGAGATTTAACATGATCAATATATTTTTGTTCTGTTGCCCTTTTCTTTAGCAGGTTGACCGTGGCATTGTGGGCAATGGTAAACAAAAAAGATTCAAAAGAGGAATAAACATTTAGTTTGTCACGACTCTTCCATATTTTCACAAACACTTCCTGCACAATTTCTTCAGTGTCTGTTTCCTGCTTTACATATCGATAAACAAAGCCAAATAACCTCCTGGAATATCTTCTGTAGATGATATCAAAGGCTTTCATATCACCCTTCTTCAAAAGTTTTATAAGTTCTTTATTTGATTTGCTTGTATTCAAAATCCAGATTGATTGTTAGTCTCACAAATCTATTATTAATTTTTGGATTCAATCAAAATTAGAACTGTATACAAAATATTTCAGAAAAAAGAAGCCCGATTTCTCGACTTAAGTATATCAGATATTAAAAGTGATTTACTTAAATAAAAAAATTAATGGGATCAGGTTTAAATCAAGGGATCACCAATCTCCCCTTTTACCAGATTCGCCGCTGAAACTGTATACGTTCTTCTTCCAATCCTTGGATGTTGTTCAAAAGACTTCATATATGGAATCTGAACATTCAGCCCAAATGGGAACCGTATACTCTGCTATATCCGACCTTAACAGAATAAATGCGAACTAACCAAATTGAGATTATCCCGCAAATCGGCGGGAAAACAGTATAAGCATCCCCAATTTCTTGAAAATCCTTTAATATCACGGTTTCACACTAATTAATTAGAAATCAAAATAATCAGAATGAATGATTTCGGGTTTACACCATTTGATACTTATTATGCCTTACAAGCAGGAGTCCATCACCTGAACACTACAATAATCAACTATACTTCAATATGTTATATAATTAATGTAATATTACTCTTCATGTTTGCACATATTTTGCACAAATCACACCTCTTTTTCTCTCTTTTGTAGGGTTTAGATATTTATACAAACCGGTACGTAAGTGCAAAGTTGTGTTATCTAACCGCATCATGTTCCTATCTCTCATCTATCTTTGCCAAATAAAGAAAGTCGCGATGACATCATGCAATTATCCGGTAATTTCTTCAAAGTTGCAGCGCCCAGTCAATCATCATCCCCACGGCTGGCATTAATTCCTTTCCTGTTAGTGTCAACGAGTATTCTACCCTTGGAGGAATTTCTCGATACATTTTCCGTTTGATTAACTTATCCTCTTCCAATCGTTTTAAAGTTCTTAACAGCATTTTTTGCGAAATGTCAGGGATAGCTGTATTCAATTCCTTGTACCTCATGATATTCTTCTTCTTCTTGGTTCTTTCAATAAACTGAGAAAATTATAAAGTAACTATCAAAGTTGGACTAAAAGAGGAAATTGCTATCTTCGTGTCATGCATCATGAGCACAGGATTATCCTGTCGCCAACCGAGCAAGTAAAGCCACGGTGGTTTAGTATGCGGACAGTCTGTCAAAATAAATTACAATTCAGACATTATTCGTAACAACATGGTGCACAAGTCTAATCTTATACTTTGTGCAATATGGAAAACTTTTTTTACGACGTTCAGGGCCTACAAGCAAGAGGATGGACAAAGACCTTGATTGAGAATTTTCTGGGAGAACCCGATGAATGGTGGAGTGTAAACCATTTCAGGGTAAGAAAATGTATTCCGCTGATCGTGTCAAGCAGATTGAAATGAGTAATGAGTTCATCAATGCATTCCTCGACTCAATGAAAAGAAGGAACCTTAGCAAAGTTGACGTGAAAAGAATTACGGCTTCCAGATCATTGGAAGGTATGTCTCTTTGAGAATAACGAACATTCTTCATAACAGGTCTTAGTTTTCATCGATTGTTATGCACGTATTAATAAAGTCTTTGTATCGCGGTAAATCCTCAGGTGTTTCTCAGGTATTCTTTAACTATCCTTGCCCTTCATGAGCTAATATGATATCCAATAACATTTACAAACAGATTGAAGATTATGAGTAACTATACCGAGTCAT
>Ga0207798_100372_pt1 | contig 13036 bp, 9 predicted proteins | sample TtanPargueraPR_8_FD_187278 | JGI IMG/M metagenome (GOLD analysis project Ga0207798, IMG submission 187278) | Anaerobic enrichment media microbial communities from Bioluminiscent Bay, La Parguera, Puerto Rico - Tt and E1 (SPAdes) | ecosystem: Environmental > Aquatic > Marine > Unclassified ... | reverse complement strand
ATGCGGTATTTAAACCCGAAGTTGAAGTAAGCGGCATGTATTTCTACCGCATGCAACTGGGCGATTCGATCTACAACGGCAAATTGATTTATAAAGAAAAATAATATCGTTTGTTGTGCCAGGATGTAATTAAATTACACCTGGGGGACAGTAGACCGGCAGGCAGAGGCCTGCCGGTTTTTGTTATGTAAGTCTTTCAAAAATTAACAGCAAAATTCAGATTAAAGTATTCAGACTCACCCTGATCCCGAGCACTCGGGATCGTCCCTCTCTACTCATAGAGAGGGAGCGAGGGAGAGTCGGCTAAACACTGTTTTACTTTAATTTCTGTTGGTGATTCCCTGGAATCATTAATGTTTTATGCACTGGTATCATGTACAAAATAAACATCCCGGCTGCAAAGCAAAAGATTGCGTCTCCCGAATCCTCGGGATCGTAATGACAATTAACACCTTAATAATTGCTGCGGACCATTAAAAAACATCTTCCGGGCAAAATACTTTACGGTCCGCAGCCAGGTATTACACTGTATACGTCATGGCGAGGAAGTGTAACGAACGAAGCCATCCTAAAAAAATAACTTTCTCCTCCTGCTAAGGAGGAGTACCCTGACGGATTGAAATGAGCGTCAGGGGGAGGTGGTGTATGAGGCACTGCTTTGAAAAAGAGAATATTCAATAACCAATGTCCAATGCAGAATTTCCAAATCAAAGAACACTTGGATATTTCTTCTTTCTTTTTCTCCTAATTGAGTGACATATAGGTTGCTTCCTCCTCCTTAGAAAAGGAGGTGTCCCGGGTACGGGACGAAGGATTGAAATTCTCATGTTTGGCACTTGTAAATCCCCCTTGTATTCCCCCTTTGAAAAGTGGGACGAAAACAGCTCAACAGCAGAAACGTTCACCTGCTGACTGGAGTTCAGCTGGTGAATAAGCGTTGGATGATGAGATCAGTTGCTTAACAGGAATAGGCTTCCACAAATATTGAGCAGGTGAGCCGAAGTCACCAGCTCAACATCAGAAATACAGAATATCCAAAGCCAAAGAACAATTGGATATTGAGTATTGAGCATTCATCATTGGATATTTCTTCTTTCTTTTCCCTTAATTGAGTGACATACAGATTGCTTCCTCCTCCTTAGAAAAGGAGGTGTCCCGGGTACGGAACGGAGGATTGAAATTCTCATGTTTGGCACTTGTAAATCCCCCTTGTATTCCCCCTTTGAAAAGGGGGACGAAAACAGCTCAAAGTTGAAAGCTTAGGACAGAATGCTAAAATTAACCGGAAGATATTTATCAAGGAATGTTGTTAAATCACAGACGCGCACATTTTCCTTCAATAAATAATCCCTCGAATCCGGTGTGATTATTAAATTATTCTTGCAGCCGATGGTTTGAATGGCCATTGTGTTGCCTTTCGAGAGTTTCGGCATGGCCGAATATTTTATTTCAATACTCGCCATTACTTCATTACCTTTTTCGATTAACAGGTCCATTTCTGACTGATCCTGAGTCCGGTAAAAAAATAAGCGATAATCTGAATTAATGTTATTCCTAATCTGCTCAATTACATATCCTTCCCAGGAAGCGCCAAGAATTGCATTCGATAACAATTGTTTTTCCTCCTGTACATTCAACAGGTAATGCAAAAGACCTGAATCGCGGATATACACTTTTGGCGATTTTACCAGTCGTTTTTGGGTGTTAACAAAGAATGGAGGAAGAGTGACCAGCAAGAAGGCCTGTTCAAGAACGGTTAAGATTGTTTTTACATAAGTTACCGAAAAATCCACAGCCCTGGCAATGGTTGCGTAGTTTAAGATTTGCCCGTGTACACTTGCAACCAGCCTTAAAATCCTTTCCAGCTTGACCGTGTTTATCTGAAATCCAAGGTTTGGGATATCCCGCTCAATATAGGTTCTTACAAAGTTTTCATACCATTTAAACGAAAAGTAAGGATCATCGGCAAGTAATGGTTCCGGGAAACCACCCGTCAGCCAGTGTTTCTGCCAACTGATATTTTCAGGGATCTCGGTCAGGCTGAAAGTCATCAGATTCAAATAGGCTATCCTTCCAGCCAGGCTTTCCGAACTATCCCTGATCAGATTGGGAGAAGCAGAGCCCAGGAGTATGAAACGCGCAGGTACCCGATTCCTGTCGACCAATGAACGCAATAAGGGAAACAATGCAGGCATGCGTTGTATTTCATCGATTATTATGCATTTATCTTCATTCCTTTTTAAAAATAGTTCGGCTTCCTGCAGAATAGTAAAATCAGCCGTGCTCTCCAAATCGAGATAAATACTTTCCTTATGAAGTACGTTCTGCAATTGTCTGGCCAGTGTAGTTTTACCAACCTGTCTAGGACCTGTAATACCCAGAATCGGGAAGAATTTCAACAAATTCAGTGCCTCTTCTTCTATTTGTCGATGAAGATACATGCTACAAAGATAGTTATTATCACCGTTATTTTAAACTAATAGTTTATTTTTGCAGGGATAAATAATTAATTCTGTCCTGATATTGTAGAATTTTCAAAGAACACTTGGAAATTGAGTATTGACTAGGAGATGGCTTCCTCCTCCTTAGAAAAGGAGGTGTCCCGGGTACGGGACGGAGGATTGAAATTCTCATGTTTGGCACTTGTAAATCCCCTTGTATTCCCCCTTTTTCTAAGCCTGCCTGCCGGACAGGATGGTAGGCAGGGGGGACGAAAACAGCTCAACGTCAGAAACGTTCACCTGCTGACTGGAGTTCAGCTGGTGAATACTGCAACATGCTTTTCCTATTGAGCAGTTGCCCCGATAGCTATCGGGGTGAAGTCACCAGCTCAACAGCATAACTACGGAATTCCCAACGCCAAAGAACACCTGGATATTGAGTATTGAGCATTCATCATTGGATATTTCTTCTTTCTTTTTCCCTTCATTGAGCGACATACAGATTGCTTCCTCCTCCTTAGAAAAGGAGGTGTCCCGGGTACGGGACGGAGGATTGATGTTAACGCTTTTGTCTCATTTAAATCCACTTTGTTTCAAACAGTAATGATCTTCATTCAAGACCACTGAAAACCAACTACATGAATCAAAAAATGACGTTTTCAGACATCTGAAATTCTACATAATCATCCGTACAAATGTTAATTTGGCTTGAATTTATCTCTTTTTCGGCCAGAATTTCCAGCTAAAAGTATTGACAACACTGGGTTTCAAAGCCATATCATATGTTTTCCCATAGTGGGACAAAATTCTTTTTATTTCATTTCAGTTATCCTTAAATTGTGTACTGTTAATTGAAGATAAAAAATAAGGGTATCTTCTGAATTAACACCACTTACTTTTAAAGTTAGAACCTATGGAAAAACAGCCTCTTTTTTTCCCTGGTTTGTGTATTAATGCCTTGTTGGCCATTCGTCAACATGGAATGCCGGACGCTCTTCATTTTTCAAGGGACGTAATTTTGTTATCATGATCCTAACAAAAAAATAACAGTCAGCGACTACTGGATTAAATAGCTCTCTTGGGCTGATCTACCGGCAGGAAATTCCTGCCGGTTTTTTTGTTCCACTAAAAGAACTAATGATCTTTTTATAGCTTTAACACTTTTACCAGCGCTTCACCTTCTTATCCTTACTAAGACTGATTCCAAATTCACATAATTTACTGATAAACAGCAAACTTAAACCAACTTTCTTCGTAACTTCATAAAAACAGGGGCTAAAATTATAAACCAAACCATACCACTATGAAAAAATCAGTATTGTTATTTATAGGCGCAGCACTGTCCATTGTGATCATTGCTGCGGTTGGAACAACCATCGACGACTTTTTTATGCCAGGTTCTCAACCTGGTGATTCCGGAAATATCGAACACCCGGATAAATGCGACAACTGCCATGGCGGTTACGACCAGGCCGTGGAACCTGCTTTTAACTGGAGAGGAAGCATGATGGCCCAGGCCGCCCGTGATCCCTTATTCTATGCCTGCCTGGCCGTTGCAGAACAGGATGCACCGGGTGTTGGTGACATGTGCCTGCGCTGTCATACACCCGATGGCTGGCTCAATGGCCGTTGCGAACCAACTGATGGCTCGGCACTGAACAATAACGATCGCGAAGGCGTGCAGTGTGATTTCTGCCATAAAATGGTGAAGCCCTCACCAGTAGGGACCAATCCATTCCCGAGCGATGAAATTTATACCGCCGAAACCTATCCCAGAGATCAGGAATACCTTGCCACTATACCTCTTCCCGGTAGCCCTGGGAATGGCATGTACATTGCTGATTCTGAAAATGCAAAACGCGGGCCATTCAGCGATGCAACCGGAAGACACCAAATGCATTATTCGCCTTTCCATAGCCAAAGTGAACATTGTGGCACCTGTCACGATGTTAGTAATCCAGTATTAATAAGAAATGATGAAGGGACGCTGATTTACTCTCCGGAAATTGATGGTAAAATTCCATCCACTTCCGTCGTCAAACTTACTTTCCCCATTGAACGCACATTTAGTGAATGGCGAGCAAGTGGTTACAGCGATCCTGAAAGCACCGATTACACTACCTGTCAGGATTGCCATATGCGTAACGTGACCGGGAAAGGTGCCAAAATGAAAGATGCGAAAGTCAGGGATAATCTTCCATTACATGATTTTACCGGAGGTAATACTTTTACTCCGCTGATGGTAAAAAACCTTTGGGCCGACGAAGTTGATGCCGCTGCACTGGATGCCGGAATTGAACGTGCCCGCCAGCAACTGCAATCAGCTGCTGATTTGGACGTTGATATAGATGGACAAAATGTAATTGTAACTGTAACGAATAAAACAGGGCATAAGCTGCCTACCGGCTACCCTGAGGGAAGAAGGATCTGGATCAATCTGATCGCTTTTAACGGAGGTGAGATTGTTTGGGAATCCGGCAAATACGAGAACGATGAAATTTCTGCAATAAACAATCCTAAAATCTATCACTGCGAACCGGGAATTAGCAAAAGATTGTCTGCTATGGTTGCTGGCGATTATTCGCTGGCTGGGCCATCTCTGCATATGGCACTCAACGATACAGTCTATTTCGACAATCGGATTCCACCAAAAGGTTCATCTTTTAGCTCATTACGTGAAAATCAATCACCGGTAGTTGATGCGGACTATTTGATTGATGGGGCTCACTCAGATGCAACAACATATACGTTAGATGTAGATTTTGACTATGTTGAAGCCCGCTTGATGTACCAAACTGCATCCAAAGAGTTTATTGAATTCCTAACTGAAAATGGTGGTGAAGCCGGCCAAATCCTACACGACCAATGGTTGGCCACCGGAAAATCAACTCCTGAACTTATGAATGTTGCATATTCAGGAGAACCTGCTGTTGCTTATATGGATGCAGCATTCACTGGTGTTAGCAGAGAGACAAATCGTAAAAAGGCGAATGGAATTGCTACTGTTCATGTCTTCGTTGGCAATACTAACATTGATGCAGCAACTGTATTTGTCGAATATTCAGGCCCCAGCTCGGGAACTTTAAGTGGAACGACGGATGGAAATGGTGAGGTTACTTTTTCAACCAGACCGGTTAACAATCCTTCCGGCGAATGGTGTTTCACCATTCTGGATGTTACTCACGCAGATTACACCTATACTATCCCAAAACCATTTACCCGTGAATGCGAGGGGCTGGCAGGTACAGCTGCAAAAAGCGCAACAATTGGCAACATAATAAGTGAACCGGGCATCAACATCTACCCCAACCCATTTACCAATAAACTGTATTTCGAGTTCAGTCGAGAAATGGATGAAAAATGCCTGATCGAAGTATTTGACGTAACAGGCCGTAAACTGGATGTGGTATTTAACCAGATGATTGAGGCCGGACAACATTACAAAGTGGAATATGCTGCAGATAAAGTAGCTACCGACATGTTGTTTTACCGGATGCAGTTTAACGAAGAAGTAATAACCGGAAAGGTTGTAAAACAATAAGATATACCGGGCCAACTAAAACTTAAAAGAGGTTGTATTAAAGTACTAAAAAACGTCATTCTGAATTCATTTCAGAATCTATAGGAACTGTTTTTCAGTGGATTGCAGATCCTGAACCAAGTTCAGGATGACAAAAAAACTCTTAATACAGCCTCTTCCTTTTCGCAAAGATTCCCGGATATAGCACTTTATTCACAATGCAGATGAGAAATTAATACCTGATCGTTAAAAACTTTCTATCCTTCTGTACCATAATAAATTAAAAAAAGGCATATATTGAAAATCTAATTTTCGGTAATTACTTTAATGTTGTACCGATTTTGTTAAAATGTCTTTTTTCCGGACGCTTTCAAGGCAATCGACTACCTGCTGTCGATAGAAAGAGCAGAAACTGAGAACCGGAGAATCCAGTGATTTTTAAAACCCCATTAAGGAATTTATTCAGTACCGATGGAAGGGTACGGGTTGAATAAAGTGATGAAATATTATTGGTAAAACTAAATCATTAAAAATGAAAACAAAATTGTTAATCACCTTTATCTTGCTAATTAGCAGTATGTTTTGGAGTTGTCAAGATGTAATTCTGATCGATCGCATGGAAGAATTGGAAGCCGCAGAGACCGAAATGATCCAGGAAGAAATGAGTTTAAAAAGTTATCCTGGTCAACCAAATTGCGGACCTAAATACGTCCCGCTTATTGCAGCGCAAAATATAAACGTTGGAGATCTTATCATCTCAAACACCGATGAAATTTTGAAGGTAAAATTTCTAAACGATTTAGACTATCCAATTTCATCAGTGCATCTTTGGGTAGGAACAGAAATTTCACAAGTCCCTATGAATAAAAACTTCATTCCAGTTCCCGGAAAGTTTCCATACAAGGATAAAGGTGATAACAACTTTTCTTTCGAGATTCCGCTTTCTGATATCGATAACAAAGAAGATCTGTTGACTAATAAACCGGTTTATTTATTTGCTCATGCTATTATCACGAACATTAAAACCGGCGAAACTGAATCGGTCTGGAGTGCCGGTGAAACATTTGGATCCCAGCGTTGGGGAATGTATTCAGTCTATCAGTGTTGTAACCTGGATGATATCCCAGGATCGGGTTGTTATCCATATGTTGCATACTGTGGAAGTAAATTTAATAATGAATTTTTTTACGACAACAGAAAAGGGGGCGATCAAATTATTATGGCAGAAAATGGAGAAGTAGCCGGTACTGTAATATATAAAAATGGAAAATTCCATTTCAATTTCACACAGGACTGGATGTTTACAGATTTACTGCCCGATCCTGTTGTAGTAATTCATGGATGCTATGCGCCAAATACCACAGAAACACAACTGTTTTCTGGTGATCCGGAATCTAATCAGGGGCCCTATACGGCTTCTGTTTCCTATTATCCGTACTACAGGCTCAAATTAAATATACAGTATTGCACTACACAATAGTGTTATTAATTAAGTGAAAGGGGATAAAATCTGAGTGGAAGAAAGGCTGCATGTTGCAGCCTTTTTTTATGAATCCTAAACCAAATCCCCCATTCATTGTTTGAGAGCAAAACAAAGTCAATGAACAATTTCTGGGACCAGCGATACAGTATCAAAGAATACGCCTATGGCGAAAAACCCAATCAATTTGTATTGGAGGAACTGGCAAAGTTAAATCCGGGACGCATTCTTTTTCCTGCTGAGGGTGAAGGAAGAAACGCGGTTTTTGCCGCCGATCAGGGCTGGCAGGTGTGGGCATTCGACCCCAGTACCAAAGGAAGGGAAAAGGCCTTGCAACTGGCAGGCAAACATAATGTTGAAATCGATTACCGGATAGCCACCTATGACAACATGAATTATCCCAAAAACTTTTTCGATTGCATTGTGCTGGTTTTTGCGCATATGCCGCCACACCAGCGAGACCAAATTCATAAAAAACTGGCCGGCCTTTTAAAACCCGGCGGCCATCTTCTTCTCGAAGGCTTTAGTAAGGAGCAATTGAGCTATCCTTCGGGAGGTCCGCGAAATTATGATATGTTATTTTCGGAGGAGGAACTGAAAGACGATTTTTCCGCTTTCTCAAAACTCGAGATCACAAAAACCGAAACCTACCTTGAAGAGGGCCTCTTTCACCAGGGACCGGCATCGGTGATCCGCGTTTTTGGTATCAGGTAAGTCAACCTTATTTTTTCGTAACTTTTCATCATTATCATTCAATAAATGAACCTTTTATGCGTTTTAAGCGTATAGTTTCTTGTAGCAGATACACGCGGAAATATTTTTTAACAGCTACATATTTCATTTTATTCAACAGCAACATAGCATAAGCACTATTAATGAGAGGAGAAGGATAAAAAAAGGTTGGAGAATTTTGTAGTTTTAGCAGGTTTATTTATACTTGCAATCGATTTCCGTTGAAATCACTCCCCTCTTAAATTGTTCCTAAATTTTTATCAAGACAATTATTAATCGGGAAAAAGATTTAATCTCATCATATGTACGACATTTTAGAACTCAACAAGAAGCTTCTTCCGGAATTGAAGGAAATAGCTAAAGAATTGAAAATTAAACGTGTTGATTCGTTTAAAAAACAAGATTTAATATACAAGATATTAGATACACAGGCTGTTTTGGAAGCCGAGAAAAAAGAAAGCAAATTTTCGTCGAAAGACCAAAAAGGAGGCACGCAGGGCCACAAGAAGAAAGGTGACCAGGAAGATTCCAGAGATGATACCCGACGCGGGAAACGTCCGCGCCAGCGGGTGGAATCCGTAAAACGCGAGAAAGTTGGTTCAGGCCCGCAGAAAAAACAGCAACAAAACAAGGGTGGCCAACAAAAAAGCGATGCGGATGACCATGCAAAATCACGGCAGAATCAGATTAAAGCCATTATAAAAGGGTTTAATCGCGAAAAAGCACCTGAAGCAAAAAAGAGCAATGAACCTGTCCCTCAACAGGAAGCTCCCAGTAAACCCGTCGCCGAAAAAACGCCTGAAAAACCACCGGTTCAAAACAGTGCTCCAAAGGAAAAGAGCCAGCCGCAGAATGACAACCCGCCGCAGCAGAAAAAAGCTCCTGAACAGCAGGCTCCAAAACAGGACAATCAGAGAAAACAACAGAAGAACGACAATAATCAGAACAATCGTCAAAGACCAAGACAGTTCGAATTTGATGGAATTATCACCAACATTGGTGTCCTCGAAATTCTGCAGGACGGTTACGGATTTCTGCGTTCATCGGATTTCAACTACCTGAACTCGCCTGACGATATTTACGTTTCGCAATCGCAGATCAAACTCTTTGGGTTGAAAACCGGTGATACGGTAAAAGGAACGGTTCGTCCGCCAAAAGAAGGCGAAAAATATTTCCCGCTGATCAAGGTGCTGGAAATAAATGGCCGTAGTCCGGAATTTATCCGCGACCGCGTTCCCTTCGATCATTTAACACCGCTTTTTCCCGATGAAAAATTCAGTTTGACCGGTAATGGACACGACAACATTTCCACACGTATTGTCGATATGTTTGCACCCATTGGTAAAGGCCAGCGTGGTTTGATTGTGGCACAGCCAAAAACCGGTAAGACGGTGCTGCTGAAAGAAATAGCAAACGCCATTGCCGCCAACCACCCCGAAGTTTACATGATCGTTCTCTTGATAGACGAACGTCCGGAAGAGGTTACCGACATGGCACGAAGCGTAAACGCCGAGGTGATTGCCTCCACTTTCGACGAACCGGCCGATAAACACGTAAAAGTGGCGAATATTGTGCTCGAGAAAGCCAAAAGAATGGTGGAATGTGGCCACGATGTGGTGATCCTGCTCGACTCGATCACTCGACTGGCACGCGCCTACAATACGGTTCAACCAGCTTCCGGTAAAGTGCTCTCGGGTGGTGTGGATGCCAATGCACTGCACAAACCAAAACGTTTTTTTGGGGCAGCACGAAACATCGAAGAAGGCGGTTCGCTCACCATTCTGTCAACTGCGCTTACCGAAACAGGATCGAAAATGGATGAAGTGATCTTTGAAGAATTCAAGGGAACCGGTAACATGGAATTGCAGCTTGACCGTAAACTGTCGAACAAACGTATTTTTCCTTCAGTGGATATACCGACTTCAAGTACGCGTCGCGAAGATTTGTTGTTATCAAAAGAAGTGCTCGACAAACTTTGGATCCTCCGCAATTACCTTGGCGATATGAATTCGCTGGAAGCGATGGATTTTATGAAATCGAGGTTAATGCGTACAGCAAGTATCGAAGAATTTTTGGCTTCGATGAACGATGGATAATCAGGATTCATTACAATACGAAAAAGCAGGCTGTTTCAGCTTGCTTTTTTTGTGCCTGCGTTTTTGGATTTGTGATTTAATTCGCACTTTTAAACTTCAAACCTGCGTAAAATGAAAACCATAGGATTAATTGGAGGAACGGGCTGGGTTTCCACCCAGGAATATTACAAAAAGATCAACAAAAAAGTGAATGAAGAACTTGGTGGATTACAGTTCCCAAAAATTATTCTCTATTCGATAAATTATGGCGAAATTTATGCCTGCAACCAAAAAAACGATCGCGACGGCGTCTACGATATCATAGCCGAAGCTGCGCAGACACTTGCCGGTGCGGATGTCGATTTTCTGGCACTTTGCGCCAATACCATTCATTTTACTTTCGATCGTTTGTCGAAAGAGATCAATCTGCCTTTTGTTCATATTGCCCATGCTACCGGGCAGGCCATTCAGGAAGAAGGACTAAAAAAGGTTGCATTGCTCGGAACCATGGAAACCATGGAAATGGATTTTTACAAAGACCGACTGGCAAAAATGCAAATCGAAGTGATCACACCCGAAAAAGAAGACCGCCAGTTTATTCATTCGTCTATAATGAAGGAATTGCTTAAAGATATTTTCCGGACCGAGACCAGGGAAAAATTTATTGCCATTATGAACGGGCTAAAAGCAAAGGGGGCTGAAGGAATTATACTGGGATGCACCGAAATCCCTTTGCTGATCCGACCCGGAGACTACGACCTTCCGCTTTTCAACACGCTTACTATTCATGCGAAAGCCATAGCTGCATTCGCCCTTGAAGATTAATCGTATTATCGTGGTACTTTTTTTGTATCTTTTTCGAATACCAATTAAATAAATACTGCTATGAAATACATTCTCTTGATTACCGCGTTTTTAATGAGCCTGTCAGGTTTTGCGCAAAACCAGTACGAGTTGAGTCAGGCCATGGATTTCTTCCGCACCAACAAAATGATAAATGGAGAAATTAAAAATGTGCTTACCGAAGCCGATATTGAAGGATCACCATACATGACTGACGAGTTTATCAACGGTTCGGTATTTACCACCTCAAAAATACAATACAACGACATTCCGTTGCGCTACAATGTTTACAACGACGAAATGCAGTTTCAATCGCCCGACGGAAATATTTCAGCCATTGCTGCCCCGGAAGTCATCGAAAAAGTAACTTTTGGCGAATATACCATGGAGTACATTCCGTTTACCAATGCTAAACGAATCAGGCGTGGATTTTTTGTGCTTTTAGTGGATGGAAATGTTAAACTGTACGCCCGACCGAATGTTGAATACCGGCCACCTGTTCCGCCTGCCCCTTACAAAGAACCCGAGCCGGCAAAATTCCTCGAAAAATCCGACACTTATTACATTCGAATTGGATTGGAAGCAGCGCAACTGATCGAGAACAAGAAAGACCTGGAGGAAATTTTTCCCGATCATAAAAAAGAAGTGGCCGCCTTTATTAAAATGAACAAAGTAAATCACCGCAAAGAAGACAGGTTAAAAGAACTGGTGAAATATTACAATTCACTTTAATCCTGTATCCGGTAAAATTTTTTCATTTAATAGTTGATCTATTTATTGGGTTCCCATACGTCACGAGTCAATTACTGGCACTACAAAACACTGATATACAGATACATATACCTTATTCGATGTTTATCTGAACAGATAGAGCCTGGCTTAAATCTTCTTAATTTCGTATTCAAGTTCAAAAAACTTAAAATAATTTCGTAACGTATGCAACATTGAAAAATTGCATTCGTCATTCAATCAGAAAATAAAACGGTGAACAAGCTGTACAAAAACATACATCAGGACATTATTGACCGGTGCTGTGAAGGCGACCAAAAAGCTCAGTTTCAATTGTACAAATTGTACTACAAAGCCATGTACAGCGTAAGCCTGCGAATAGTTAACGATGCAATGGAAGCCGAAGATGTAATGCAGGAAGCTTTCCTGAGCGCGTTCAAAAAGATGAAAACCTACAAAGGCGAAGTTAGTTTCGGCGCCTGGTTAAAAAAGATAGTAGTAAACCGTTCTCTGGATTATTTGAAAAAAAGGAAGGTGCAGTTCGAAGAGATTAACGAACGTACCACCGAGATGGCAGACTACCATATGCCTGTTAAGGAAGTAAATGTGGAGGTACTAAAAAATGCCATTCACGATTTATCCGACGGCTACCGGGTGGTTTTAAGTCTCTACCTCATCGAGGGTTACGATCACGAAGAAATCAGCCAGATATTAGGCATATCAAATTCTTCGTCACGCACCCAGCTGCTGAGGGCAAAAAATAAGCTAAAAGACCTGTTGAAAGACAAAGAGGTTTTCTCATTTAACTAGAAAATTGATGGTGATGAAAGAAAAAGATTACATAGAAGAACTGATTGAAATGAATAAGGAGGCGTTGAACGACAACGAACCAATGGAAGGTCATTTCGGGCGATTTGAGGAAAAACTGAAAGCACAGCACAAAACGCGCAGCATTTCATGGAACATGGTATTGAAAATAGCTGCGGTTGTTGTCTTTGCTTTTCTGGTGACCAACCAGGCTTTCATTTACTTCTCACCTGATTCGCAGGGTCTGATCGCCAATGCCGGTAAAAAATCATCAGATATTTCGCTGGCTTCTGTTTCTCAGGAATACGAAGAAGTGGAATTTTATTACACAACTTCCATCAATTCGGGATTGAACCAGTGGAATGCACTGAACGAAGAGGGACTGATTTCGGAAGACGAAGAAGCCATG
>Ga0207798_100359_pt1 | contig 13789 bp, 5 predicted proteins | sample TtanPargueraPR_8_FD_187278 | JGI IMG/M metagenome (GOLD analysis project Ga0207798, IMG submission 187278) | Anaerobic enrichment media microbial communities from Bioluminiscent Bay, La Parguera, Puerto Rico - Tt and E1 (SPAdes) | ecosystem: Environmental > Aquatic > Marine > Unclassified ... | reverse complement strand
AATCGCGAAACCGGTTTAGATTTATTCTTCATTCTCAGCGTATATTTTTTCTACTTCCTGAGATAGGTTTTCCACTTTCCTGATTTCAACACCCTGACCAAGCTCGGTAATAATTATTTGTTTTCCGTTAGGATGAATACTTAAACTGGAAATCGGGAATTTTGAATGCCATATTTCCTTTTTATTTTCACCCTCCGTATTTATTCGCCATAAAACAGCACCTTCTGAGCCGTTATTTTCTGTATAGAACAAATAATTCATATCAGGTGACCATACCGCACAATTACGAACATTTGGTCCACTGCCTGTTTCTGTATTAACTTTTGTAACAAGATATTCTTTATTTCCAGTGGTTGGGATGATATAAATTTCATCATTATTGATGTATAATAATTTTTTACCAGCGGGTGAAAGATCCAGTTTGTAAGGAAATTTATTTAGATTTTTATTTTGTAATAGAATTTTGTCCTGCCCGGTTTCTAAATCCCGGCTAACAAGCTGATCATTTTTAATGTAATAATATCTATTTTGATCATCGGTCCATTCTGCTAACGTTTTTGCCCATAATGAACCAGCTCTTTCGTAACTCTCCTTTGAATCTGAAACAGAGAGTAATTCGGTTATTTTACCTGATTCGATTTCGATAGTATAAATTCCACCCCTGGAATCTTTTCCCGATTCTTTTCGTTTATCCATCCCTTCCACAAGTAGATTTCTGCAATCAGGTGACCATTGGATATTCCAGGCATAAAGCCAGTCTGCCATTTTATTTTCTTTACCCGTTTTGGTATTCAGAACAGATAACGGACGCTTATCTTCATTCCAGATTTCTTTGATTAAAGCAATCGACTTCCCGTCGGGTGACCATTTTGCTGTACGAATAGAACCTTGCAATGGTCTGGCCAATTCACCTTGAATCGCGCCCTCTGCTTGATCAAATGGCAAAACAAATCCATTAAATTTCCTCGACAATAATGAATAATAAAATATTCCATTTTTAGTGAAACCCATTGGAGATGCATTTTTACCGAATTCTGACAATACTTTTTTGGGTGCTCCGGAAACTTTAGCATTATTCACCTCAATTGTCCAAACATCCCAGGTCCCGGAACGATCGCTCTTAAAAAACAGTTGATTCTTATCGGGAAACCAGCCAAGAATATGGTCATTGGCAGGATGATTCACAATGATGGATTCATTTTTTCCATCCGTTGAAATCAAATGAATATCGGCATTATTAGGGAAGTTGTAAGCAATGAAATTATTATCAGGAGAAACACATAATTCGATCCAAAAAATATGCTCAAATGATTTTATTATATGTGTTTCTCCGGTTGTTGCATTGACTGCCAAAATTCTGGTTTGACCATTATTATTCAGAATACTTCTGGCATAAACAATTTTTCCATCCGGCGACCAGGCACAGGGCCAGATATCTTCGTCTTTATTGGCATAAAGTGTTTCAGGCTGAGGATCATCTTTATTAATAATCCTGAGTTCATGATTGTTCTTATACCAGGCATAGGCAATGTGTTTATTGTCGGGTGATACAACAGAAGCCATATTAAACTGCAATGGGTTTTCAGAAGCCTCATTCGTCAATATCGAAGTTTTTCCTGTTCCCAATTCGCGAATGCCAAGATTTAAGGTGGCCGGATCTGAATAGGTAATATATTGTCCATCCGGTGAAGGTGAGCCCCACATTAATGTTGTTTCACCAGCAACTACTTTCTTTATTGTTAGTGTTTTGGGTGTTTCCGTTGTAGCTTCTTTATGCGCCAGTTTATCAAGTGGCAGGAAATTTTCCACAAACCAAAATTCTTTTTCACCACCCTTGGTTCCACCAAATACAAATTTTTTACCGTCCGGAGACCAGTCGAGGTGATGAATTTTTACATTTACAAGACCTGTTGTTAGATCGGTTATTGTTCCATCCTGAATGTTCATGACTTTGATAACTTTTCCATCTTTGTCATTAAATGCCACTTTTTTACTATCTGGCGACCATGCTGTTTCAATGTTTACATGCTGCGACTCTACTTCACCTACAATTCTTGTTTCCCTTTTTTCAAAATCATAGATGTTTAGTAATTTACGTTTTGTCGTTGGTGCTTCTTGTTCCTGACTTAACCATGCGAGCATTTTGCCGTTTGGCGACCAAATCAATGAATTCACCCAATTTCCGGCTTCATCTGCAATTAATTCAATGTTGTGACCAGAAGCATCTATGGTATATATGGCTGCATTCTCGTATGGATCTATTTCTCCTTTTTTTAGTTTTGACCTAACGAAAGCCACTTTTTTTCCATCAGGTGACCAGCACGGAGAGGCGTCAGCAAAACTTCCGGCTTCATCTGTTAATTGTTCATTTTTGCTTCCATCCAATGCGATTTTCCAGATTCTTGAAAAAGGCCAGCCATAACTCGGATCAAATTTATCGTTTATTGAATGAGCGGCCGATATCAACGTTTTTCCATCAGGAGAAATCCGGTTACCACTCTGGAAAGGCAATTGCTTTATTGTTGATTCGTTAAAAACTGCTTTACCATCACCACCATTGGCCGAAACGGAAGCCAAATGCCATCTGTAAAATATGTCTGATACATCATCAGAATAGGTTACATAGTATATTCTTTTCCCATCATGAGACCATCTGGGCTGCACTGCGTAAGTATCGTGTAAAATTTTTGCTGCCTGTCCTCCCTCTGCTGGCAATGTATAGATACCAAATTCTTGCTTCTTCACCAGCAATGCCCCAATTTTATTATCAGGGGTCCATCCTGCTAAAAGACGCACTTCTTCTGTTCCCTCTGGTGTATTAATAGAAAAGGATTTTTGTTTTTCATTATACTTCTGAGATACGGGAGAAATAAATATCTTATTTCCCTTTGCGAAATCGAGATAAGCAATCATTTCTCCATCTGGTGACCACACCGGGCTACTTGCTTTTTCAGTATTTGCGATTTTCCTTGGTTCTCCACCGCCCGAAGAAACAATGTAAACATCAAGGTCACCTTCACCTCTTCCAAGGTTTTTGTCCTCTACGAATGCAATTTGTTTTCCATCGGGAGAATAAACTGGTTCACGAGCTTTTAATTGAGTTAATTGAATGGGCACACCTCCTTTGGTTGGCATCTTAAAAATATGCTGTTGCCCGCTGTCCACGGATGAGAAGGCGATTTCATTTCCATTCGGAGATAAACTAATATGATAATTTATTACACGGGCCGATCGATAGTTTTCAATAATTTTTTGAGGTGTACCTCCTTGCGACGAAATTTTATAGATACCTTGTGTTCTGATTGAATTGCCTTCTTCATCCTGTCTGGGATAATCATTAAAAGCTATCCATTCCCCATCTTCCGACCATGAAAGTCCGGTCCATTCAACTTCAATTCCGCCTGTGTTGATATGGACAGGAGTTCCCGGAATATTAGGTCCCAAATTACTTGAAAGCGGCATTTTCCACAATTTTTTATCTGACACCAATGCCAGTTCCTTTCCATTGGGAGAAAGTGCCACAGACCATGATAATTCTGTAGGGATATCGATTTTTGTCCATTGGGGTTGTAATGGTATTTCTTCGGTATTTTTCTCTGCCAGTATCAACTGGGAAAGCCGTTTTCGGGCAATAGCCACTTCATTCTTCTGTGCTGGAAAGTTGTTAACCAGTTTCTGGTATGCTTTTGTAGCTTCTTCTTTTCCCATTTTTTCGTAACACAACCCAACATGCAACAATGCCTTGGCTTGCAATGCCACATCTGCATTTGAGTCATCCACAATAGCACTAAAAATATCAATCGCCGCAGGTAAATTTCCTTCGCCTTCTTCCATCATAATTCCTTCCTGGAAGCGTTGCTCCGGGTTTTGAGCAATTACAGGTGATACAAGCGAAAGGATGAAAATAGCGGTTAAAAAAGCGGTGATGATTCGAGTTTTCATTTTAAGGTCCTCCGAACTAATTTGACTTACGTAAGCAAAATTACTTCGTTACAGGGGGCGCATTGTCACAACCGGGTAGAAGTTGTGTAAAAATTGTGTCATGGGAGCATCACATCAGTACAAGTTATTATTTACTTAATTTGACTGTTTCCCTGCGTTAATAATTTTTCCATCACTTCCTCAAAATCGGCTTCCCAGAGCACTCCTTCAGGACGGACTTTTACACCCTCTTCAGTAAGATAGGAAATCCATTTTCCATTAGGAGACCATCTTAATCCATATTTATAATCCAGAAGATCTTCGGAAGCTAGTTTTGTGAATTTTTTATCTTCAAAGGAATAAGTAATAATATAGGATTCATCATCATTATAGTTAATCCAGGCAATGTTTTTTCCGTCAGGACTGTATTCGATGTAATACGCTACATTTGTTGCATATTCTTTTGGAATATTTATTGATTTTATAGTTTCCCCATTCAGTGATGCTAACCTCAAAGTGTTGTTTGAAATGATTGTTATGCTCTTACTGTTAGGCGACCATCTTGTTGTTGGTCCATCAACTTTGGCAACTTTATTTGGATCTCCACCGTTTGCAGGAATAGTGTAAATTGTACCGGTTTGTCCTGATTCAATGTGATAGGATATCATTCTACCATCAGGAGACCAGGAAACCCATCTCTCATTTTCAGGAGTTTTAGTTAGTTGTACCGAAGTTTCACCTGTTAATGGCACAATCCAAATATCATCATTATGTATCAACGCAATTTTATCTCCATCAGGAGACCAGGAAAAAGTTACATTGTAGGCTCCTCCCGTCCAATCTTTAAAAATTAATCGTGCCGGGCCAGTTGTTTTTCCTTCTTTCAGTGAAATCGGAACAATGTATAAATCCTTTTTGTCATTGTCTTTCTTGACAGAAAAAGCAAGTTGTTTTTTGTTTGGTGAAACAGTAAAATAAAATGGTTCTTTAACATCTGGCGAATTAATATCGATAATAAATGACTGTCCTCCATTGAGAGGGATGACTTTGCAAACGATATTTCCATTTTCATCTTCACTTTGCGCAAAAATATATTTACTATCCAATGACCATTGTGAACCATATATAACATCTTTCGATGAAGGTGTAAATGATGGTCCACCGGAAGCTGATACTATTTTCATCCCCCATTTATCATCATAAGACGGTTTATAGAAATATAATTTTTTACCATCCGGTGAAAATGAAGCAAACTGTCCAACTTCTTTGAGATGTTGAAATTCATAATTTTCCTTTTGGTCAATTGAGTATAAATAATTGTTTTCCCAATTGGAATGAAATAATATCCAACGGCAATCAGGTGACCATGTTGGATTACCGGAAGGATTTTCCAACAGCTTTTTTTGATTATCCCCGTTCGCTGATGCCATCCAAAGTTCATGTTCTTTGTGAAAAAGTATTGAACGGTTATCGGGGGACCAAACTGGTCCTCCTTCTTTAATGGAAGAGTTTGTTAATTGTGTAAGTTTGCCGTTTTCTATGTCGATAGTCCAGATATCTCCTGCATCTTTTTTATCTCTTTTTTCAAATGCCAGTTTTTTACCATCAATCGACCAGCAAAGACTACCTTGATATCTGTATGCTCCTTTAAGCATTTTTTGGGGTGCGCCAATCACCTTTCCACTTTCCGGTGAAACGGTTGCAATCCAGATTGCGCTGTCGGCAAAAAAGGTAATATGAGTCATATCAGGGGAATAGACCGCTCTTGTGGCATTCATGTCAACAAGTTGAAAAGCATCCCTACCATCCATAGGAACAACCGTGTTTTCCAAAACCAGAAAACGGCAATCGGGCGACATATTAAAGCCACCAGTGGCATAAGTTATTTTATCATTTCTCCCAACAAAAGTTTTGTATTTTCTGAATGTTATTCCCTGTTCCGAAACAATCGTGTTTTCATCAACCTTATAACTTTTACTTTCCAGTTTTTCTCCATTTTTCATCTCATATTCCACCTGCGAAATCATCAGTTCTGTAACCGGGGCAATGTTGCTTTGCGGGTTTTCCTTGATGAGTTTTTTAAATGTTTCCAGTGCTGTATCGTATTTTCCCTGCCGAAATAATGTTTGACCGATACAATATTGTGCATTCAGCGCCAGCAGGCTGTTGGGATCAGGTTCCAGGGCTTTTTTGTATTCTTCGATAGCCGATTCATATTCCCAGCGGCCGAACAGCTCATTTCCTTTTTTGAAGTGTTGTTCTGCCATTTCCTCTGGGGGAAGGAAATCCTCTAAAAACCAGAATTCACTTTTAGGAACTATTAAGCCACCGAATACGAATCTTTTTCCATCAGGCGACCAATCCATATTATAAATTATTGCGTCTGAAAGATTTGTTTTAATACTCTCCGTATTACCATTATCAATATTTACTACTTGAATTTCTTCTCCATTAAACGCTATCCGCCTGCTATCGGGTGACCAGGCCAATTCAACATATTCATTGGCTGAAGGTAATTCTTTAATAATCCTTGTTGCACCAGTTTCCAATTGGATTATATTCAAATTACCGACATTTGGAGTCTCTTTTTCTTTGGTTAAATAGGCAAGCATTTTTCCATCAGGCGACCACGCAAGTGAATAGAAAAATTTATCAGCAGAATAAGGAAGAATCTGAGATTCATTACCTGAAGAATCGATAATATAAATTCCTGCTTCGTCATAGTTTAAGAAGAAACTTCCTTTCGACATTCGACTTCGTATAAAAGCTACTTTTTCACCATTGGGCGACCAGCAGGGACAGAAATCAGCATAATTGCCTGACTTGTTGGTTAATTGTATTCCTTCGCTGCCATCTAATGCAAATTTCCAAATTTTTAAAAAGGGGAAAAATGGACATTCAGGATTTTTGTCTTTTGATGTCCAGACCGATGATAGAATCATCTTTCCATTAGGAGATACCCGATTCCCTCCCTGACAAGTTATTGTTCTGATAGTATCTCCATACTGATTTGTGTAGCGAGGTATTTGTTTCCCTCTTCCACCATGTGCAGACACCGAAGCCAGTTTTAACCGAAGTCCTTGTTGAATCCCCATTCCAGGTGCCGTTGTGTAATAAATTTGTTTTCCATCGGGTGACCATCGTGGTTGATACACCCAGCTATCATCATTCATTATCATAGCTGCCTGTCCCCCTTCTGAAGGTGCCGTAAAAAGCGCAAATTTTCGTTTTGTAGTTGCCACCATCCCTATTTTATTATCCGGGGTCCAACCTGCAAGGAGCGACAACTCTTCTATCCCGGGAGGTGCCTCAATACTGCTTGCTTTCGAGGTTGGTTCACCGCTCTCTGGTAGCGAAATCAAGTTAATTTGCTTGTTTTTGTTGCAATCCAAAAATGCAATCTTTTTTCCATCCGGCGACCAGACCGGACTGGAAGCTTTGCCAGCTTTGGCAATGAGCCTTGGTTCTCCTCCGGCAGCAGGTTTAATCCACAAATCACCCCCATCTTTTCCTAAATTTTTATCTTCAACATAAGCTATCCATTTTCCATCAGGGGAAAATACCGGTTCACGGGCCGTTTTATCCACCAATTGTTTTGGTGTACCTCCTGTTACTGGTATTGTATAGATATGCTGTTCATTGTTTTCAATTGAAGTGTAAGCAAGATTTTTACCGTCGGGTGATAAACTTATCCTGTAATTCACGTATGCGGAACCACGATAATTATTAACCATCTTATGTGGTTTACCTCCATTTGATGGAATACGATAGATGCTTTGATTCGGAATTTTCGCAGAAGACTCGTTGGATTTCGGTGCATTATTGAATGCTATCCATTTACCATCGCCCGACCATGAAATACCAGATGGTTCCACCTTTACATTTTCAGTATTTAACTGTATCGGAATTCCCGGATATTCAGAACCGAGATTACCGGTTACAGGCAATTTCCAGAGTTTATCCTCTGAAACCAGAGCAAGGTCTTTTCCATCGGGTGATAACGCTACAAATGCCCAAAGTTTTGTAGGGATTTTAATTTTCGTAAATTTTGGTGTTAAAGGATATTTCAATTCTTCCTTTGCCAAAGGCAACAATTTTGCAAGCCTGTCTCTTGCGTAAGCAACTTCGTTTTTTTGTTGCGGGTAATTTTTAACCAGTCGCTGGTATTTTTTAACCGCTTCCTGGTTTCCCAGCCTCTCGTAGCACATTCCCTGGTACAGCAACGATTTGGCCACATATTCTTTTTCATTTGGATACTTTTTAATCAGGTTTTCAAACAAATCGATAGCCCCCTGTAAATCCGCTTTGGTTTCCATTGTGTACTTTGCCTTTTCGAAAAGTACTTTGTGATCCTGCTGCATTTGAAAACTACTGAATAGCACAGTAACTGCGAGGATCAAAATGATGTTTAAAATTCTGGTCGTTTTCATGGATGTTCCTCCGTTTAAATTCATACAAAACAAAATTCCATAATCTTCATCTGTAAAATGTCATCAAATTGTAAATGATTGTAAATTCTAATCCTTTACAAAGCGGTAACCTCCACCGTAAACGGTAAGAATATGTTTCGGGTGATTGGGATCATCCTCAATTTTTTTTCGAAGTTTCAATATGTGGTTGTCGATGGTCCGGGTTGTCGGGAACTTTTCGTAGCCCCAGATTTTATCCAGCAGGTCATCGCGGGTAACCACTTTTCCGTTTTGCCCGATCAAATACTTTAGTACATCTGCCTCCAGGGAAGTCAGGTCAATTTCATCATTTAATTTGGTGACTTTGAAATGTCCAAAATCAATTTTTACGGAATCCAGATCCAGTATATCCGGAACCGAATCATACCCGCGATTTTCCCTTCGCAGGTGTGCTTTTATTCTGGCCAGTAGTTCGCGAATACTAAAAGGTTTTGAGATATAATCGTCAGCTCCCAGTTCTAGGCCAATCACTTTATCGATTTCTTCTCCTTTAGCCGTCAGCATCAGTATAGGTATATTGATTTTTCTGTTTCGAAGCTGCCTGCAAATCTCAAGTCCATTCATTCCCGGCAGCATTATATCGAGCAGGATCAGATCGGGTTTAATCGCCAATGCTTTTTCGAGTCCCTCTTTTCCATTCAGGGAATAATCAACTTCGTAACCTTCATCAACCAGGTTCATTTTTAGTCCTCTGACCATATCCTCTTCATCCTCGATGATCAAAATATGTTTTTTCATTCCTCCTTCTTATTTAAGTTTACAGGTATAATTATCGAAAAGGTACTTCCTTCACCGGGTTGACTTTTCACTGAAATCTGCCAGCCATGAGCCTCAAGAACGTGCTTGACAAGAGTTAGTCCCAGACCGCTTCCTCTTGCTTCGAAATCAGAATTGCCTTTTACCCGGTAAAAGCGATTAAATATGTTTGGTAATTCCTTCTCCGGGATTCCTATACCTTTATCCGCGACTTCAAGCACAATCTTCTTCCCTGTTTTACTAAGCCTCACCACCACCTGTTTCCTGTGGCTAGAAAATTTAATGGCGTTACTCAAAAGGTTGATCAAGATACCTTCAACTGCACTCTTATCGAATAAAACTGTTGGAACACTCGCATCAATCTCTTCCTTTATTTCAAAGCCTTTTTTTAATAAATGATAGCGATATGAATCCAGTGTGTTCTCAACCACCTCTTTAAGTTCTCCGGGCTGTATTTCAAATTCCTTTTTGCCCATTTCTATTTTGGAGAAATCCAGAATGTTGTTGATCATGTGCGAAAGGCGTTCACTTTCTTTGGTAATGATCTGTAAGCCCTCTTTTTGATCTTTATCAGGCAGATTTTCTTTTAATAAAAGGGTTTCTCCATAAAGCCTGATCAAACTTAACGGAGTCTTTAATTCATGCGAAACATTATGTACAAATTCGGTTTGCAGGATCATTGAATTGGTTTCGCGGCTTATTTGCCGGAGGATTGCATAAACAGCAAAAACCATCAGGGCTATTATAATTACTATGAGCAAACCATAAATGATGACCTCGGTTTTTGCATCCGATTCCAGTTTTTCATATCCGGGCTGAATGGCCACCAGTGACCAGGGAAATGGAATATTGTTGAAATGCAATGTTAGCGACTCTTCTTGTGGAGAGGCAAGTGTTCCATCATAAAGATTAATGTTGTTGTCGTCAATCAGCCTAAATTCAAGACTAGTTTCTTCTTCCAAGTTTTTGATAAATCCCGGTATAATACTGTTTAAAACCGTATCCAGGTTCCAGCAGATCCCCGCGAAATAAGTCTGTTCGCTTTCTGAAAAATTCATCCTTTCGAAACTGATTAAATATTGAGTTTCTTCCGTTTTTAGGCAGGTCCTGCTGATTTCGTTGTTAGTAGTGAATCCTGCATATTTTACTTTTTCCATCACCAGTGGAAGAACATGCATTTCCAAAAACCGATAGTAATTCAATACTTTTTCAAATTCTGAGGTGTTTGCTTCGGCAGAAATTCCCAGTAGATCTTCATATTCGGTTTTGAAAAAGGAAAAGGATGGAGCACTAATTCGCCAATGCCTGTCTAACATCATTTGATACACGATGAGCAACGAATCATTCCCAAAATTTACACGGTTCAATTGATTATTAATTGTATACAATTGTAGTGGAGCCGTCAATCCATAAGGATGTCCGGCCAGATTAGTAACCTGACTGTATTTATTTTTTAACAGCCGATAAAAATCAATAGCATTTGTATACTTTCCAAGTAAGCGGTTCGTGTGCGCAAGGCCCTCAATAGCCAGGGCTTCTTGTTCTTTTGTTTGTGCAAGCTTCAGACTTTCCCGGTAATCCAACAGGGCCTTAGACCATGTGGATTTATTCCCTTCAGCCACTTTAGCTTTTTCCATTGATACTTTGAATGCTGAATTCCAAGTTTGATCAGAAATTAAGAGACTGTTGATGTTGTCTTCCAGCACTTTTGGATACAAAATGCGAAAAGTAGTATCAATCAGGTAAAAATATGGATTGGTATTGATTGGTTCTTGTCCGTCCTGTTTTTGCAAACGAGTAAAATGCGGAGGATTCAACCAGGTTCTTTCAAGTTCAGTAAACTGTTCTTCCAGTTGTTCCAGAGCAGATCGTCCTGATAACCATAAATTGGATTCAAGCAGGTTTCGGGTTGTTTTCTGACGCTTGGAGAAAGTATCAACACCTGCTAAAACCACAAAAATAAGTGGAAGCAGAAAAGCAGCTACAAATAAAATAACTCCTCTTTTTCGGTGAAATACGGTACTAAACAACTTCATTTCGTAGTGTTTAACCTTAACCGATTATTTGGCGATACGAATAGTACGAATTATAGTTTAAACAATTGTCAAGGAATTGTAATTTTGAAAAGAAATTATACCGGTGAAAAAGAGCAAGTTAAAGATTCAACATCTCCCCCTTTATCCACAAATACCACTGATCTTTTTGTAATTCATGTTTTAAGAGATAGATTTTATTGTCCCCGGTTTTTACTTTGAAATAGTTGGCTGCCGAGAAACTGGGATTGACACCCTTTTCGTACCAGCGATCCACGATTTCCCTGATTTCAAAACGAAGGTTCTCCCAGTAAAATGAAACCGGATATTCATCGGATTTGTAACCGGCATGAGACTCAACCTGTATTTTTATCAGATCCTTGACGATTTCCGTTAAAAGTTAATTACAGCTTCAATTTACGCAAAGCAGGGGACATGTAATCGCGTGAACCGAAGATTATTAATTCACCACCGGTTCCAACTCGAGCAAGGGCAAATCTCCTCCTGCTTTTACGGTTGAAGAACCGTAAACTGTAATAGTGGTTTTAATAAAATCTTCCTCGTCAGCTTTATAAATATTATCCACATATTTCTGCGGATTCCGGTCGATGTAAGGAAACCAGGTGCTGTGGATCTGTATCATGATCCGGTGGCCTTTCTTAAATGTGTGCAGAATGTCCTGCAGGGGGAAGGCAACTTCAGTTGGTTCTCCCGGGTCAAAAGGTTCCGGATGCTCATAACTTTCCCTGAAACGGCCGCGGAAGACTTCATGTCGAACCAGCTGCTGGTAACCACCCATCCTGATGTTTTCAGGATTATGCTCATAGTCCTCATGATCAGCTGGATACACATCGATGAGTTTTACGATGAAGTCGGCATCCGTTCCAGTCATCGAAACGATGAGGTCAGCCGTTATTTCGCCCGCAATAGTTACATCTTCCTGCAACACTTCGGTCTTAAAGGTCAGCACATCGGGGCGTCGTGAAGCATGTCGCTGATCGTCGGTTATAAAATTGCGGGGCGTAAAGGTCAGGCCTTCGATTTCTGAACGGTAAGGAACGGGCTTCATCGGATCGCTTATATAATCGAACTTCAGGCGCGGATCATCGGGCTCATCAATCCTCAAACTGCCATTTTCATGAAAAGTAAAAGTATGGGTCGGTACATCTTTAGGCGGCCATTCATTGAATTGTTCCCATTTTTTTATACCTGTGTCAAAAACATAGGCTTCCGGGAGATTCATTTTTCCCTCATCCTTCAGGTAATAATCAAAAAACACTTTTTCCATGTTCTTCTGAAAAAAAGTTGAAATACTATCGCCAAAATAAATGTGATTCACGGTTTGCTTTCCGCGCTCGCGCGCCCATCCTCCATGTGTCCATGGGCCCATGACTATCGTATTTTTTACAGATGGGTTATTTTGCTCGATGGTTTTGTAAATGTTAAGCGGTCCGTATAAATCTTCTGCATCGAACCAGCCCCCAACCGTCATAACAGCCGGTTTGATATTTTTCAGGTGAGGCAACAAATCGCGTTTTTGCCAGAACGCATCGTAATTGGGATGTTCAACAATCTGCTGCCAGAAGAAATTATCGTAATGATAGTTTTCAGTGGCATTTTTTAGTGGTCCCAGCTCCAGGTTAAATTCGTAACCGTCTACTACCTTCTGATCAAAAAAGCGCATCAGCTCATCCCTGAACCACATCCTTCGGGTGATGGAATCTTTCTGATAGCCAAATACGGCAAAGGCAGGTAAATAGCTCTGTAAAAATGCACCGTGGTGGTGAAAATCGTCGAAAAAGAAATCAGCTATGGGTGCCTGGGGCGAAACAGCCTTCAAAGCCGGGTGTGCATCGGGCAAAGAGGCTGCACTGTAAAACCCTGGATAGGAAATGCCGTAGATACCTACCCTGCCATTATTATTTTTAATGTTTTTGATCAACCAGTCAATGGTGTCGTAGGTGTCTGAGCTTTCATCAATATCCTTCCTATTTTTCACATCATTGCCCGGAATGTTTGGTCGCATGTTATCGAAAGTACCACCTGACATGTAGCGACCTCTCACGTCCTGATAAACCAGGATGTAACCAGCGTCAATTAAATACGGATTTGGTGTACGAAGCTTGAAGTCATTGTAGCTCTGTACATTGTAGCAGGTGCGGTTCATCAGAAAAGGATAATTTTTTGTATCATCCTTCGGCGAATAAACAATGGTGTAAAGTTTCACTCCATCGCGCATTTCAATAAAATATTCTGCCTTATCGTAATGGTTGACAACATACAGGGAGTCGGCGTTCTGGCTAAAGCTGCTGAACGAAACGAATAGCATGAGCACAGCCGCCAGGAATTTCAGATTTTTCATAGAAGATCCAAGAATTTATATTGATGTTTAAACAGCACCGATTGTAACAAACAAAAAACCGCCCGGTTTAAATCGGGCGGTTCCAAATATAGATGAAATTTATGGAATTAATCCGTGTACACCTGGTTTTCCTGTTCTTCGACCCTTATAAAGGTGGTGCGCTTTGTAAGCTCTTTCAGTTTTGAGGCGCCTACGTAGGTGCAGGTACTTCGCACGCCACCAAGAATGTCGAGCACGGTTTCTTCAAC
>Ga0207798_100358_pt1 | contig 13793 bp, 18 predicted proteins | sample TtanPargueraPR_8_FD_187278 | JGI IMG/M metagenome (GOLD analysis project Ga0207798, IMG submission 187278) | Anaerobic enrichment media microbial communities from Bioluminiscent Bay, La Parguera, Puerto Rico - Tt and E1 (SPAdes) | ecosystem: Environmental > Aquatic > Marine > Unclassified ... | reverse complement strand
TAACGGGAGGGAAAGTATAACTTGCATCAACGGAGGGGGACAATGATATTTAAAAGCCGTCATGAAATAATGGCAGACTACTATCTTGATAAAACCATATTGGATATTAAGTTAAACAAATATCCTGAAGAAATTAACTCAATCGACTTAAATAACGAAAAAGAAAATTTAAAAATAAAAATTATCTCTCGTGAAATTACTAAGTTGGATTCAGGTAATTTAATTGTCGATTGCGCATCATTGATAATGACTCATTCAATATCGACAAAAGCAATAATAAATATCGAACTTGAAAATAATTCTTTAAATTATAAAGTTAAAAATGTGAGAATATTTAAATATGAAGACTGCAATACAAAATTCGAAAAGATCTGTTTATCAGAAAGGTACATTGTATAGAATAATAAATAATATTAATGCTTTGTATACAAAATCATTAGTGAAATTATTTGGTGAAGAGTTGAGAATCCATCATTGCAAACATAAAATTAATGTAAGAACCACCAGCGAGTTGAGTGAACATATGAAGAAAGATCTAGGTATAGATTGAAAAGTAGAGAGTTTACATCTAATGGATGCCTTGTTCCTGTAAAGCTAATGTAATACTTACACTTTTGGGATGAACAATATGTGGCCATAAGTGAGAACATTGAATTTTCTCGTCCTTTCGATAACTTAAAACATAAGTTATCGAAAGGATATAATGAGATTTGAAGACAACGGTTTTAAGCAATCGTTAGGTTGCTTATCTGATATAACTTAAACACTAGCTCATGCCCAGCAGAGTTAGTATCAGAACTTCAAGAACGCCAGCAAAAGATCTTGTTAACTCAGAAAGTTGCAGAGAAATAATGGAATATCCAATCCAACTGTTCGTCTACTTGAATGAGCAAGATGCAGAACAAACGCGTATAGTGTCGAACGTAATCAAAGATACAGTGCAGGACCTTAATCGGCTACTGCAGTCTATAAAGCGAAAAGCCAAATACGGCGTCACCAAGCTATCATCTTCAATGCTAATCTTCTAACTCTAAAGTGCGTATTATATCTGCTTATGTTGAATGCGATTGCATATGTTAGTCCTATAAAATGTCTCTCTTTTGAGGGACTATTCAATGAAGTATCACGAAATGACTAAAAATTATATTTTTCGTGAATTTGAATGTGGTTTAACCGTCGAACAAGCTGCCGAACTTTGTTTAAAAACTGTGAGAACAGTCAAAGAATGGGATAAGGGGAAAACCATTCCTCCTGAGTGTAAACGGCTGATGAGAATGACAAAGGGAAGGGAATTGAGCCCATCTGAGCAATGGGAGCAATTCAAAATGCATTATGATAGATTAGAACTTCCAACAGGGCAGCTAGTAACGGCTCAACAAGTTTTGACTGGAATTGCTTTGTTAGAGATTGGAAGCGAACCAGACCAAGTTACGATGACAAAAATCCTCAGATATGTTAGAGCGATAATTCAAACAAAAATCTAATAAATGCCCCGAAATGGGGCATTTGTCTAATCTTTATTTATAATGAATAAGTATTGGCTTAACCTGTTAATTATATTTTTCATTATTTCAAAATCAATTCCAATCTTGTTTGATAACGAAAAAATCAATAATACCTCTATAAATATAGTATTTTTATGTAATTCTTCCTCAGTTATATAAAAATCATTGGCATGTGTAATGTCATTTCTAATTTTCGTTACTTTTGGAATATCGCCTTTAGAAAACAACCATGTTTTAGTAACTTCTGTTGGAATTGATGAATATAAGTCTTGGATGCATTTTGCGGTATTGTATTTTCTCTTGTTATAGTAAGGAATTCCTTTGAGGAAAGAGTTTACGTTTTTCTTGTCACCAAATTTTTTAATAAGATAGTTTCTAGATCTTTTAATTAAATCATTTAAAACTTCATCATCAAGAAAGCTTTTTTCCTTTTTACATAAAGACTCTAAAAGTCTGAAGTAACCAAGGAACTTCTCTTCATCACTTGTCATTCTCTTGTATTTTAAATATTTGACAAAATGGTTTTTATCGTGTTTATCTAAGCTGAAGAAATTGGAAAATGATTCCAAAGGCAAAGAAGGTAGTCCAAGTTGGTCATAGTTAAGATTATGACTACATGGAAAAAACTCATAGTCCATTTTGTTGTGCTGCGAGAAGTGTTCTGTGGGAAAGTACAAACTAGCCAATTGACTACTTTGACCATAACTGACATCTATTTTTTCAATTGAAAAATCTCTACCAATAAAAAACACCAAAAGTGTATACAATTCATCAAATTTATACTTAACATCTTTAGCGATAAGTTTTTCATTAAATAAATAATTAAAAGACGGAGTGAAAAGCATACCTGTACTAAACTCATTTGGTGAGTCATATACTGTCAGGTTGTACCCTACGGTAAAATATTCATTATTATTTAACGAAACATGGAATTCATTTAAAAGATCGCTATTACTAAATGGATTACTTTTATAATATGAATCAACGATTTCTCTTTGTTTTTTTGTATGACCTAACCATCGATTGAGACATGATGAATGCAAGCTTAAGGAATCAAATCCTATATGCTCTTGGTAAAAATTGGATGGTACTAGGACTAAATAACCAACGCTATATGAGCATTCTATAACAACGACATCTTTGTTATAGCTAGTCAATGTCCTTTTGGATGCACGCAAAAGGTTTACATTATTAAGTATGAATGTTTTATTAATACAGTGACATTCAAGGTTCTCCATGTTGCTCCAGTCAAAGGCAAACTTTCTACCTTCACGTACCTCCCCAAATACATGTAATAAAATCTCTCTTGGGCTTAGCTTCAGTTTTGCTGCAAAAGGAACTCCTTTGACATCAATCGTTACGTTTAACTCGTAAGTTTCTGACAGTCTTAATTCAGTAACATCGTCTTTCATGTGCACCCATAATTATAACAATCTGTTTTATTTGATTGTAATACAGGGCTGCAAGTTTTTGCTATAGCTAGAATTTCTTGTACAGTGTACAACGCCAGCTCGGAGTGGGAATTTACCCCCGTAATACATTACGGGGGCTCATAAAAGCTGATTTCAATAACACACTGAACAAAAACGATATGCTACCATGCACTCATTTTTTTATGAGTGAGGAACGGAAAGTGCCTGAATTACTGATACTTATATCCTTAGCGTGTATTGTGTATCTATTCACAAAGAAGGGTAAGAAACCTAAACGTAGGCTTAACGAATGGGAGAAAGGTGCAACGGTTAGAAGACCGAACAGCATACATTCTTTTGAACCAAAAGTTGTAGAAAAGAGCCCCGATATAGTAGAAGTACCTTTGCCAAACCCTGGCAATAAGACTAATTCTGTACCACACAAGAAAAGTACATACTTGGCAACTAAGACAGAGCGTAGATTCTATAAAGTGCTGCAGGAGCTTATACCTGATGAATACGTAATTCATAGCCAAGTGTCATTGATGGCTTTGGTTCAACCGACCAATTTTAAAGATAACTCTCGAACTTGGGCTAAAAGAATGGACTATGTGATAACGGATAGAGACACAAAAGTATTAGCGGTCATCGAGCTAGACGACTCATCTCATAGGCAGAAGAAGAGACAAGAACGAGATATTTACGTAAACAATGCACTTAACGGACACCATCCGCTGCTTCGGTTTGAAGCTAGAAGTTCTTATGACAGAACACATATCGCAACCGTATTAGAACGTGACACGATAATAAAGTGTAGAGAATTGGAAAGCGCATTACAGTACAGCTAAAACAGAGCCGAACAGCAATTGTTCGGCTTTTCTTTTTAACTCAAAGTATCGTAGTTCTTATTGTTACTTTAAGTTCTTTATCTACCGTATTGGTCTTTTCTGACCGGAATAGAGCACCAAGCAGCGGCACATCCATCAAGACAGGTACACCGCTTACCGAGTCGCGCTGCTCTTGGGAGATCAAACCACCTAAAGAGATCGTTTGGCGGTCTTTAACCTTGACCACTGTTTGCAATGTTCGCGTATTGGTGATGATGTCGGATGCGATAGAGGAATCCGTTACCGAGTCGGATTTTTGCACTATCTGTAACACAACATGATCACCAATTACATGCGGTACTACCTCAAGTGACACGCCCACATCCTTACGCTCAATTTGCTGGACTCGATTACCGCCGTCAGTTACCTCAGATGAAGTGAGGAACGGCACGTTCTGACCAACCGTGATATAACCGCGCTCCCTGTCCATAATGAACATGTTTGGGCGTGATAAGAGCTTGGTATTCTGATTCTTTGATACAGCTTTGATAAGCGCATTGAAATCACCGCCCTCATAGAACAACAGGTTATCAACGGCTTTCTTAATTGCGGTCGGTTGCGAAACAAAGCCAGCCTCACTCAGTGCCAAGTCCATATTCACGCCGATTTCTTGAGAATCACCGAGCTCAGTTTCGGTAATCACCGCCTCGATAAAGACTTGCTTTTGTGGTCTATCAATCCCTTTGATGAGCACATCAATGTGCTTCAATTGATTCTCAGAGCCAGTCACGATAATGCTGTTTGTGGTCGGTAGCACTTCAACCTTGTAGTTCTTAATTGCTTTGTTGTTCAGTGTTTGATTCTGAGTTGCAGCAAGCATCGAGGAAATCAAATCAACGACCTTGGTATTTCGAACATTCTCAAAGAAGTACAGCTTCACTTGAGAGGGTTCGAACGTCTCCACCTTGTTAGCATCGGCAATGATGGTAAAAACGCCGTGGTCATGCGTAAGCTCGTAACCATGCGCACGAAGTACCGAAAGGAAAAAGGCAGGATAGTCCTCATCTTTCAAATCCGGTGCGGTAAAGCTGACCTCACCAGTGACACCATGACCGAGCACAACTGTGTTTCCAGTGTGAACCGAGAACCACGATGCAAAGTCTCCAATCGGTGTGTTCTTTGCCTCAAAGGGCGCAGAGGTGGCGGCAAAAGCAGGAGAGCCGAGCAGGGTGCACGCGAGCAGAAAGACGGTAATGCTGGATGTGGAAAAGTTGGAACAAGCCGTTGTTTGTTTCTCAACTTTACCACAGCGCATGATGAGTAATGAGCGCGCAAGCAGCGAGCCTCCGGCGCAGTAAGATTCTTTTTGTTTTTTTGAAAGAAAAGCTGTGAGTTTTGCGATTATCCATGACATAAAGCGCACCTTATTCCCTAGCACATGACTTTGAATGATTGACCGTTGCCGCTAACCGTAATGGAGCAAGAGCCGTTAGATTGAGCCGTAAAGCCCTTTGCGTATAATTGCGACGACGACAGACGCACATCGTCCTTAACCAACACAAAAGACGGGGCAACGTTTGGGGGATTCATTGAAGATTCGATTCGATAGCCGTCGAGCAAGTCACTCAATGACTCGCGAGGCACCGCCGTTTGAGCCGTTTCGGGTTCCGTCGACATGTTCGGCGTGCCAACTAAGGTGAACACCGCAAACGAGACGGCGACACCTGCCGCAAATACACTGAATCGAGAGTATTTACGGAGATAGATTTTCGTAATGCGCATGATATTTCTCAACGTATACGGGACAGTGTAACGTCCGTGGGTATAGTAGGGCGGCAATACTGAATAAACGCCGTCCTCATAGTTGTTTCTAAACATCTGCTTAGTGTCGTAAGAACTGTATAAATCCGTACCCCAGAGCATCCATTTATCGACTGTGAGCGAGTTCGCGTTGTCACCATATTTCACAATGCCAACGTGCAACTTAGGCATTTTCAACTTGAGTTGACCGAGGGTCAGAACGGATACCGCAGTCGAGATAATAGGGACTTGAAGACGGTCTAAACGACGACAAAACACGGTGTGTTCAGCCAGTGCAAGACGCGCTTGCTTATCAACAATCGAAATGTCTTGAACGATGAAAATCACATCCCATCCAAGCTTTCGAATATGCAAAAGGTGATCAATTAACTTTTGTCGATTCTTGTCGTTCCATGTGCGCGAGTTAAACCACGTTCCGCACTCATCGAGGACAATCAAGCCGTCTTTTTTGGTGTCATAGCTCTTGTTTGCCGAGCCAATCACCATCAAATCTTCTACCTGAGGCTTGTCCGGCAAACGATAAAGGCGAGTGTTGCGCTTGTTGCGTCCAAGCATTTCTTTCAAGTTGATATCGAGGTTTGTCGCCACTGGCACACCACGCATAAACGCCTCACGAATCTTACCGACTGCCGTTAGTGTTTTACCTGAGCCGAGCTTACCCGTGACAAAGTAGACCGATGCCATTACGCCGCCCTCACAATCGCGTAGAACTTCCATTCCCACACCCAACGCAACAGACGCGCCGAGTAAATCGCACTCACACAAGGCACGGCGTTATTAGGGATGAACATGCCCGCTGCTTGTGACCACATTGGAGGCGCAACATAAGACAGACCCGTTGCAAGGGTGTAAATCGCCAAGGTGAGGGTGACGGTCAAACCGATTAGCAGCGTTAAAATGACCAAGTTAATCGTGACATTTCGTGCTTTCGCAATGAAGAACCAACCAAATAACGTGGTCGCTATCTGGGAGATAAAGGCAACCAGAGCAGGGAGACGCAACGCCGTCCCAATGGTACTGACAATTGGTAATAGCTGAATCATTAGTAATATCTCCCCGAACCTGGCTTGTTACTTGGTACAGGCGTGACCTCAGTCAGCAGGATTTCAACAAGCGTCTTAATCGTGTAGATGTAAATCAGAATTGAGATGATCATTTTGAGTTTCTGCGAAAACTCACAAGAGATAGAAGCGCGACCACTGCCAAGCGTAGGCAAGGATAGATTCATGCAGGGCGTAGGCTTAGGTAACACACTCAAAAACGAATCCGATATAGCATTAATATGCCCCTCAGATTCCGCCGTCAGATTCTTCTCAATCAAATCGTTAGCCGCATCGGTCACGGTCTTTTCATAGGCATTCATCGCACCGGACACGGCTTTATCCGCTTGAGTCAGCACATCACCGACATAATCCGAACCTAAACCATGAGGGTTTTCACAATAGTTGTTTTCCTCGGTAGGCTCACAAGGCTTGAGATCGTCGAGCTTATCCGATAGCTCTGCAAATCCATCAGCGTTAGTGGTTTGCAAATCATCGAGTCCCTTTACCACCTCACCAACAGAATTGGTGTTTCGATTGACCGCCGTCGTGATGTCACCGTTAGCTTGCTGAATCAGCGCCTTAGTGTTTTCGTAAATCTTGTTGTCGTTGATTTGCTGCTTTTGAATCGCTTGGGTGTTAGTCACCATCGACGCATTGAGCGCAATGATTTGGTTTTGAATATCAGCGCTCGATTGATTGAGGTCGACGTTGAGTGCGTTAAGTGCCTTGTTCACATCCGAGTTAAGCCCTTTAATCGCGTTGACTACGCCCTTATCGGTCGATTCATCTGTGTCAGGGTCTTCAACATCTGGCACACCCCCCGTATCTGGAGGATTAACCGTATTGGTGGAGTCGTCAGGCAGTACGCTAGGGTCTTCGATGTCGCCCGTAGGGTCGTCAGGGTCGTGAATTGGATCATCGGGTATAATAGGGGTGTCAGGACCATCTTTACCCCAAAACAGCGTACCACCATCACACTGATTACCAGTGAATTGAAACTTACCGTGACAGCGAGTGTTTTGAGTGAACTCGCCGGAGTCGACATCAGTACAAAGCGTAGTGTCATTTGGAATACGCTCAAGCTCACAACGGGTTGCGCCAAAATCGCCATAACATGCACCCGTGACTTGCTCACCATAAACATAAGCCGACCAGTGAAGTGATTGCTTGTCATCAATGGACTGTTTGAACTGACAGGCATCCATACATGTACCGTCAGGGTTTTCACCAAACTCACATGCAGGAACGATGGGTTCACATGAGATGACGTACTCGTCTTCTACTTTTTCATAGTCAGGCGGACATTGGGCTGAATTTTGCAAGAATCCAGCAGCATGATAAAGAGGCCAAGAAGGGCTGGTCGTGTGACACATGATATCTACAACGTATTTGCCATGCCTCAAATAACAGGACTTAGTAGAAAAATCCTTGTAGTTAACAAACTTATTTTCATAACAAGAGACATAAGAGGCAGGATTAACTCTCATACCCAATAGCAACTTACAATCGGGATAAGCTGAAACGTCCGAAACCTTATAGGTTGGTTGAGCCGCGCTTACACTAAAAGCACTAAACAAAACACCCAGTAAAATAATCAGTGACGCTATGCTTTGTTTAATGTTCATTTGTAAATCTTCCTTGTGAAAAATAACGCCCCCATTCGGAGGCGTTGACCAATGGGTGTATAAAGCAACCGCTAGAATTACGTTGCTTTGTTTGCACCTTTCTTGAATAGCTTGATGCCGATGAAGCCGACCGTCATTGGCACGGCGATGCCCCATGTCGAGGTGAGCATTTCAGTGACGTAACTTGCGAGTGTGCTAAAGGCTTGTGTTGCCACTTCTGGCAGTGCTGCATTCGCAGAAGATGCCGCCATAAGAAGTGCACCACCAAATGCCGCACGTTTTGCCGTTACTACTGCGCCAGCCTTAGCCATTGCTGCGCGTACTTTGCTTTGCTTTTCCATAGTCTTATTTCCTATGTTATGGTTTATGAAGAAGTTGAAACCTCAGCTGCTTTCTTGAATCCGAGAATGTGGAAGCCAATCGAGAAGCCAAGGATAAAGGCTGTCGCGAAACAGCCGAGCATGAACTCTGATGACAGCATTTATCTTTGTCCTCCAACCATCCAACCGAGCGCAACCAGCAAGAAGCAAATGCCTAAGAACACCATTAACTGAAAGTTATCGAGTCGAGCCATTAGCTCTGCAAATTGCGTCTCGGTCATGATTTAGCCCTTACTTTTCATTAAGTTGAGGTAGGGCGTAGAGGTGGAAACCGTCGATAGAGACGTGTTTACCCTCATCGTTACCAAAGCTGAATTTCTTGTGTTCCACATCAAACATCATGCGATTACCCACACAGCGCTTGAGCAGTTCGCCAGCCTTGCCGTTTTCCCAAAGCTCAGGAGACACACGTACTTCAATGGTGTCTGTAGGGTTGGTCGTGATGAGACGCAGCTTGCCGTTTTGCTTTTGTTCGCCATTACGGTCTGTTTTGGTTTCTTGAACGATGTCCGAAGCATCTAGAATTAAACCTTCCATTCTCATAGTGTTTTGCCCTTATTTTTACGTTGTTGGTTAGTTGAAAATTGAAATGACAGTTATTGACACAAGTCCAAGGGAAATTAATGCATCATGTCGGGCGGGGCTGCGCCCACCCAACACGACGCATTAATTTCCTGAGGGTCGGTGAGCAACAGCGCTTCCATTTCGTCATAGAGCGCTAGGTGTTTTTCATATTGCTCGTAAAGGTCGTCATACATACGCTCGTACTCTTTTTCACGTTCTAGCGCGTCGAAGTAATCGACCACGTTAGACATGATGCCTTGTTGAGCACGGATGAATTGCTCTTTGTTCTCGGTCTTCCAAGTACGGAAGCGAGTCGCGATAAAAATCTTATGGAACATCAAGCCATTCAAACGCGCTTGAGCCATATCACCGTAGCGAGTCGATGAGTATTCACCGCCCGAAGCAATCAGTTTTTCGATAGAGGTTGAAACGGAGTATTCCGCTTTTACTGGTTGGTCTTTGCGCTTAACGAACACACCGCCCATTGCGTAACAAAACGCTTTCCAGTCGCCCTCATCAGCAGAGCGGCGAACCTTTTCTAATAGAAAGTGTTCGTCTTGAGATAAATCTGTAAACAAAGCATCGTCCTCTTTGAATTCATCACGAAGACGACGAAGCTCACGCCATACCGTGACAGATGGACCACCAATAAATTGAAATTGACGAATTTGATTCACACGCGCCCAAGTTACGACACGTTCTGCCGCATCTGAGCCTGACAAAGACGAGCCTTTGTCAGAATCAATGTGCTGACCGTCGATGTTTTTGCTCAGGTACTTAGCGACATAACCAACGGCTGAACCTTGCGACCAGTCGATAACTTCGGCTTTGAAACGGGCTTTCTTTGCACCTTTTTCGTCTGGTGAGTCAGCCATAGCAAGACGACGAAACTCAGACGTCACAAATTTGCGTGCGGATTTTTCCATGAACAGCAACAAGTGGTGATGCGGCGTGCCGTCTTGGTGAGGCTCAACAATGCGCATCCCGTAAACCTTGATTTTGCTTTTATCAATCGACTTACGAAGATTCGCCCAAACGCCCATTAGGTAAGCGTGAGCTGCTTTCGCGTCAGGCTTGCCAGCCTCAAGCCATTTAGGGTTGATGTCACCCTTAGAAACAGAGTGAAAACGAGACGGAGCTGTTACCGTGAAGAACACCGCATCGTGACTCGATTCTTGAGCGATTTCCTCAAAGCCACGCAGACGAACGAACATTTCAGCGCGGCGAATCTCAGCGTTAGAAACCGACTTAGCGGATAGCTCACTGAGTGTGAAGTAGTTAGATGGGTCAGCCTCATCGTAAGCAATCGTGTTTTCTAGGGCGATACGGTTAGACGTATTGCGATCACGTTGACGGTTTAGAGAAAAATCCGAGCAGTAAACTTGCTTACGGCGTTGAACAAGCGCTAAATCACGCGCGACACATTCAACCTCGTAAGCACATTTACGGCGAAGCTGACGAACAAGCCAATGCTCATCAAGAGCACGGTTCACCAACGCGAAAAGTTCACAGTTGTTCTCTGCATATTGAATTTGCTTAGGTGAGAATGCCAAGCCTAATGAATCAAGAAGCTGACACGCTTTATCAAAACGCGCTTGTGATTCTTCAAGAGGAATCGCACTTAGCACACGAGAAAAGTCGCGTGATTTGCGCTTGGCTAGATTGGTAATTTGCTCATCCGACATCGCGTAGCTGTAGCCGTGCTCAGTCAAACGGGCGTGAGCGTCGTTAACTGCGCGAACGGCTTCCAAAGCGTTGCGCGTTTTAAGTATGTCCGTGTAAGCGCGTGTCATGTGTCGAGCAAAGTCGCCGTTACGGTGTAATGATTTCGGCAAGTCCAAACAAGGGTTAGAAGTAGGGCGCTCAATAAAATCTGACAGGTCGCGAGAATAGATTGACGCACTCATTGCCGATTTCACAGCCGACGGAATGAAATCCTCAGGCGTTGTGAATCTGTGGTCGATGTACTCAAAACGATGGTCGAATAAGTTGTCAGGAATGTGCTCACATGAAGCCCAAGAATGGACAGGAACAAAATCAATCCATTCCTGTTTGCCTGATGCCAAATCAATAACAAGTTCACGCATTATTGAGCCTCAAGCTTTGAGTAGAATTTACGCTTTTCATCTTTGCCAGAGCAATTTGAAACCATGAGATACTCGTAAACGGTGACTCGACCGTCAGAGGCATAGTCGCGAGCCAACTCACCACAAAACTCATGGTCAAGATAACTCGCAAAAGTTTCGTAATCGTCGTATGGGATTTCAAACGAGTCGTAGATAAGGGAACCAAAGAAGTAAATAGCCGCCGCAATAACCGAGGCAAGGAATAAATTCCAAGCATGATTCAGATATATTTCGAGACTTTTGGTGTTGAAGACTTCTGACATAACAACCACCTTGACTAGTTGAGAGAGCGACCGCCAAAGCCAAGCGCGAAAGCGTCAAGGGCAAACGCCCAGAGCTAGGCGGTCTTAATTGCGATTTATGGCAATCCTAGTTGCGAAGAATGGCAACTGCAAGATGCGATTTATGGCAACTTTGTGGCTACAATGAGAAGAAATGGAGGTTCTTATGTACACAGCTGAACTAATTAACGCCTACAAAAAGGCGAAAAACTACGTACAAGATAAGCAGGTTGCGCACGATTTGAATCTAGACCCGCCGAAGATTAGTAAAATTCGCAAAGGTGTTAGACAACTTACTGATGAAGAAGCAGTTTTTCTTGCACACGGCGCAGGTATAGACCCTGAGATCGCGTTACTAGGATGTCACGCTGATCGCAATGAAAATCCAGCGATAAAAAGCATGTGGGAAAGCATTGCAAAAAAGTATAACGGACTTGGATTATCAAGCATTTCAATGGTTTGTGCCGGATTGGCTTTAGTGATTGCAAGTCCACAGGAACCTCTATTACAGTGCGCATTATGTATATTATGTTAAATTGAATGTGATCGTACGCCAAATGTTGCCAATGAGCACTCCTATTCCCCTGTCGATTTGAAATTTAAGGTCTCTATCATAACCATTAAACATAATGGCTATTTACCATAAAATAGCTAATATCGATCTATCAATCTGCGATTGCTTGTTCTTCAATTAGCGTATTACTTACTAAAATAAAAAATGGCGTCTATTTTTAGACGCCATTCTGAGTTTCCCTGAATGTAAATTAGCCACCGGCTAATTTGACTGTCATGCCTTTCTTTTCAAGATACGCTTTGATCTTGTCTCTAGCATCACCTTGAATTTCGATATTGCCATCTTTTACCGAGCCACCACAGCCGCAGACTTTTTTGAGTTCTGCAGCTAATAATTTTAAAGGTGCATCATCCAAGTCTAAACCTGTCACGATGCATACACCTTTACCTTTACGTCCTTTCGTTTGGCGCTGAATTCGTACAATACCGTCGCCTTTGGGGCGAGATGTTTTTTCTTCTTCCGGCTTAATTCGACCGGTTTCTGTTGAATATACCAGAGTCATTCTATTGTTTCTTTTGTTGTTGAGCTTGCATCGCTTTTTGCTTTGCAACTAAATAAGCTTCGATATGACGTTGAATAGCAGTTTTACTACCCTTAATCAGTTTACCATTAAACATACAGTACCAAGAGTTGGGCTGACCTGTATCATTTTGAATAGTATAACCGTTAAAGACTTCTGATTTTGCACCAACAACTTGCTGCGCTCTTTGTCCAAGCGCAGCAAACTCTTTGGGATCAATAATTGATGCGGTATCGCACCACCAATCAATGCTTTTCTTTACCGCCGTCAAACTACCTTGTAAGACGTGGTTCTTGATTTTAACCTTCCAAATACTGCCATCTGGTCCGCCTGACTGCAGGTTAAAACCTCTATAGTTTGAAATCGCCATACCACTGAGTCATCTGTTTAATGCGTTGATATAATCATAATTGCTACTGAGCAATATTCAAATACGGCTTGAATAAACCTTGCTCTAGAAAACAATTTCTATCATAAAACGCGCCTCGATAACGTTAATCACTTGGCACTGTTTATACAATCTTCCAAGAACTCATGGAATTTGTGCCCGTTATTTTGAAGCATTTTAGGGAACATCGAGATCGGAGTCATACCTGGGAATGTGTTTACTTCGTTTAAGTAAATCTCATCATCTTCCGTTAAGAAAAAGTCGATACGAGACAAATGGCGAAGATTCATTTGCTTAAATACCCTCTCAGATGCGTGCTGAATTGCATCTAATTGCGCTTGGGTTAGATTCTTCGCTTCAACTTCGGTGAGCGAGTGACTTGAACTGCTGTACTTTTCATCGTACGAGTAAAAAGCACCGTCAGGTGCAATAACCTCGCCTGGCATCGTTATGTGCAGCTGGCCATTCATCTCATATGCAGCAACTTCAAGCTCTCGTGGTTTTACTGATTTTTCAACCAACACTTGGTCAGAAAACCCAAACGCATCATTTACTGCATTGGAAAGTTTATCTTTTTCTGTGACGCTGTAACATCCAACAGATGACCCTTGACGAGCGGCTTTGACAAAGACTTTTCCCCATTTTTCAAATGCTTTATGAGCTTGAGTATGAGCTTCTTCATCGTTGCGCGTTAAGAATAAGTATGGCGTATTGGGAATGCCGATAG
>Ga0207798_100339_pt1 | contig 14301 bp, 6 predicted proteins | sample TtanPargueraPR_8_FD_187278 | JGI IMG/M metagenome (GOLD analysis project Ga0207798, IMG submission 187278) | Anaerobic enrichment media microbial communities from Bioluminiscent Bay, La Parguera, Puerto Rico - Tt and E1 (SPAdes) | ecosystem: Environmental > Aquatic > Marine > Unclassified ... | reverse complement strand
TTGGAACATGGGCAGGTTACAGTAAAGATGACGGCATTTTTAGTGAAGATATTGATGCCGCGAACTATAAGGCATTTGTGCCCGATTCAACCGGTGAATACTTTTTTGTATTGAAGATGGGTTCCACATCATGGGATGGATCTGATCAGGCCTTTGAAATTATTGTAGATGAACTTTCATTAATGGCTGCCAGAACAGAACCTATTCCTGATTTTACTGCAAATGTAGTTAATGGAATAGCACCGCTCGAAGTTACTTTCACCGATAAATCGAAATTGGCAACAGCATGGTCTTGGGATTTTGGCGACGGCAGTACCGTTAGTAGCGAGCAATCGCCTACACATACGTTTACCGAAGCCGGAAAATACACCGTAACCCTGACAGCTATTAACGAAGTTGGTGATTCTACAATTATAAAAACGGAATATATCAATGTAAATCCTCCTATAGAAGTAGTAGCCGGTGGCGTCCTTGTTGGAGGTAATCTGGAAGATGAAACCAAATGGCAAACCACTTTTCTTTCAACACCTTCGGGCAGCGAACCGGATGTAACATGGAACGATACGGAGCACACCCCGACGGCCGGAGATGGTGGATGTTTATTTGTTTCAGGCCTATCCAATAATTCAACCGTTCAGTATGCCATTTATCAAAAGGTGAGTTTGTCTGCCGACTCTGTCTATACTTTTAACGGTGCAGTGAAAGATTTTACCGAAAACCTGAATCAGGCATGGTACGAAGCCTTTATCGGTCCTGAACCAATTGATGGCGTGGATTACAGCAAAGATGACGCCGATAAGTTTCTTTTGGCCGATTTCAGTACCTGGAGTACCGAATGTAATCCCAAAGGTATTGATGGAACATTTGTCGCTAATGCGTGTACAAACCAATCTTTTATCCCCGATTCAACCGGTGATTACTATTTCGTTATTAAATTTGGATCGACATCCTGGGCTGGAGATGATATGCCATTCGCTTTAGCTCTAGATGAACTGTCTTTAACCGCAAAACGTACCAAACCAATGACTTCTTTTGCTGTTGATAATCCACTTGGATTTGCACCGTTGACCGTGCAGTTTACCGATAAATCCAAGTTTGCTACATCATGGAGTTGGGATTTTGGCGATGGTTCAGAAGTTAGTATGGAACAAAATCCTCAGCATACCTTCGAAAATGTAGGAACCTATACGGTTACACTTACAGCAACCAATGAAAAAGGCGACTCGGTACTGGTCAAAACCGATTTGGTGAAGGCCAATGCCAAGCCTGATCTGCCGGAAGGAGAGAAATTATATGGCGGAAATATGGAAGACCCTAATTTGTGGAATATTACCACTTTGAACGCTAATTCAGTTCCATCTGCAACGTGGAATTACAGGGAAGATACACTGCAATCAGGTGAAGGCGGTAACCTAATGATTTCTGCAACTACCCTTAATGCCACTTCACATTATTGTATCTGGCAGGCTGTTGAATTAACCGCAGGCATGAAATATACATTTACCGCTGCTTTCCGCGATATAAGTGAAAACCTGGATCATTTTTGGAGCGAGGTATTAATCGGAACAACAGCTCCTATTGATGGTTCAGACTATGCCAAAGATGCTGAAGGTACTACTATGATTGCCTTCTTTAATACTTGGGACTGTGGCGCTGCAAAAGGGCTAAACGGAACCTACCAGGATAATGCATGCGGCGACGAACCCGTAGGAGTATTTATCCCTGAAACTTCGGGAACATATTATTTTGTTATAAAGACCGGAAATACCGATTGGGAAAATACGGAATACAGTTTTAAAGTCCTGATAGATGAAGTATCGCTGAAGGAATCTGAAAATGTACCTGCACCAGCAGCAGATTTTTTTGCAGATGTTACAGAAGGCGATAATCCTTTAACCGTTTTCTTTACTGACCTTTCCGAAAATGCCGAATCGTGGAGCTGGGACTTTGGCGACGGGAACACAAGTTCTGAGCAATCACCGGAATATACCTACACTGCTGCAGGAATATACACGGTAACCTTGATTGCATATAACTCAGCTAACGAGGCTGATACGCTTGTGGTTGAGAATTTAATAACCGTGAATCCGGCTACTGCAGTAAACGAAATCGGTGACCATGGTTTTAGTGTTTATCCAAATCCTTCGCATGGAAAAATATATATTGCGATGGATGGAATAGAAAAGAACAGTGTCTCGGTGATCGATATGACCGGAAAACTGATTAAAGCAGACATGATTTCACAAGAGAACCGGGTGGAAATAAATTTGCAAAACAGAGGTATATATTTTATTCGCGTAACCAACGAAGACAAGGCAGCAGTAACAAAAGTTGTTGTTCGCTAGTATTTTCATAGTTAAGTTTCAAAGGAATGGGCTGTTTATCAAAAATGGCCCATTTTTTCGTTCAAGCTTATTAATATCTAATTACATATAGCGCAGAAGCGAGTAGAATCAATAAATACAGGGGAGGGGAGGGCAAGATGTGCATTTGTATATACAAATGCCTTGTCATCTTGCCCGGCAGGGGCCGGACGGTTTTTCCAAAACCGACAAGGATTCCCCTCCCCCTAAAACAAATTTGTAGTTACGAATACCTGCAAAACGGTCAGAAAATGATAAATGGGAACAGATGGTGATTAAATGGGTAAGCAAGGATGAGAAGTTACGAATAAAGTATATGATGGGATCCTTTGGCTATCCTTATATGAGCGATTTCATACGGAACCATATTTTTAGGCGACTGGATAAAAAAGTCATTTCTCTGGATGAGAATACCAGCTATCAGCTAAAAGAATTGAACTATGAACTCAATAAATTGGCGTGAACCTCAATCAACTTTCTAAGCGCATGAATTCATTTACAGATTTATTATATTGGGGATGATGAACATGAATTGTTAAAACAATCTTTTGAGATGATGATGCAATGCCTGGCTTTGTTGCAGAAACATATAAAATAATAATTGCTCAGGTATAAACAGTGAGAAATAAATAGTTTTCCCAAATCTTCAACAAATTGATTTCAATTCTGGCAAACGTCAAAAGCTTACGGCATAAACACAGCCAGCAAATTGACAAGAGTTTTGAAATAGTCTGTGTTCTTTGCCGCCAAGACACCTTTCTCATTCTTCGAAAGGAGACTTTGCAGCAAAGTGTGGGTAAAACACTTGCCAATTTACTGTCATCCAGCGCTGTCTTTCAGTCCATTTATTCCGTTGCCTTTTGCCTTAATGCCTGAATTGGAAAGAGCCGGAGTTTACGATTTGTGATTAAGGATGACTTTGGGAAACCAGTAAAATTTTAAAGTAGGGGAGATAGGGACTAGTAAATAAGCTAAAATTTTCATCTTACTTTATTACGATGGTTCAGAGAAATAGGGTTTTCTTTATCCGACAATCTTTCTTGTAATTTTACCATGTCATCCGCAATTTTCTTTTCTATCACTCTTGCATAAATTTGAGTGGTTTTCAGGTTGGTATGACCAAGCATTTTACTAACTGATTCTATCGGTACGCCATTGGTAAGGGTTACAGTAGTAGCAAAAGTATGTCGGGCTACATGAAAAGTAAGATTTTTATCAATTTCACATAAATCGGCAATCTCCTTTAGATAACTGTTGAGTTTCTGATTAGACAGAATCGGAAACAAAGCCCCCTTGTTTTGCGAACGAGGATTGCTTTCATATTTATCAATTAGAGATTGAGCCTGTTCCAAGAGCGGAATCCTAACCGGAGTCAAAGTTTTTTCACGTTGGGTAATTATCCAGTTCATGCCATTGATTCCTTTTCTGATATTGCTGGGAGTTAAATTCATTACATCAATGTAAGAGAGACCCGTGTAACATGCGAATACAAATAGATCTCTGACATAACCTAGTCGTTCCATTGTGAAGTTTTTCTTTTCAATGGCAGATAACTCAGCTTCAGATAGAAATTCACGTTCAACTTTTTTGAAATGCAACTTAAATGCTGCAAAAGGATCTTTATCCAGCCATTCCAAACGTACAGCCATTGTTACCATTTTCCTTAAACGTTCAAGATGCTTCATCACAGCATTGTTTTGCATGGGGCGTTGGTGATCTGATGGTTTATGTTTTCTGAGGTAGTATTCAAAATCAGTGATAAACTTATAGTTAAGTTCTGAGAGAAATATATCATTACGCTTCATGGTTTTATTGAGAAACAATATGATATATTTAGCAGTTGTATGATAGTTTTTTAATGTTCCCCATTTTAGGTTCAAATCCATATGCGAATTGTGATATTCGACAAGTTCGTTCAATGTTCTGCCGGATTTCTCAATTCCACAGAACTTATCTTTAATAGCCCCTGGTGTTATAGTTTGCTTTGCGATAATTAGATCCTGATAATAACCGGTTAGTTGAGAACGAATTTGTTCAAGATAGGAGTTAAGCCTAGCAATTTCAATAGATTTGCCTTTTGCCATTCCTTTCCCGTTGTCCCAATTTATTATTGGAATCCTCTTCTTTAAAGAGATTTCACATCTGCTTGAATCTACTGTAATACGCACATAAACTGGTGCAGTTCCATCAATCATCTTACTTCTTTTCAGGATAAAGTGAATTCCAAAAGTACTTTTTGTGTTCATGTCAAATCAATTCATTTGGTTCAGGTCACCTTATAGGGTCACCTTTTACTGTTGTTTTTTGTTCTAAAGTGAACCAAACCGCACCATTAAGAATGAAATAAAAACTTTGTAACTACCATTAAAATAGTTCGTTATGAGCTTCGCGGTGACCCCTAAGGTATAAAAAAAGAGAGGTCACCGGATCGGTCCCATTTACAATGGTTTTTTATGGTGTTTTTTGACTTTGTAAAAAAAGGAAAGCCCGCAAATCATTTGATTTACAGGCTTTTGTAGTTTTTTGACTTTTGTCTCAGTCGGGATGACAGGATTTGAACCTGCGACCCCTTCGTCCCGAACGAAGTACGCTACCGGACTGCGCTACATCCCGAATAGATTATTAAGATTTTACTTTCTGAATAATCGATTGCAAAAATACTATTTTTTATTTTAAACAAAGAGGGTAGCCTGTAAACATCAACTTAAATACTCGATATTTTTTATACGCATATAATTTAACTTAATATAAATTATAAGACAACCGTATTTATTTTGAAAATAGGAGTTCTTAGCAGAATCTTGTAAAATTACGTCCACGCGGCTGAGCGTGGTTTACATAGAATCAGTTATCGCGACGCAGTCCGATAACGGTACGATTTTATGTAAAAGTAATTTGTGCACATTCACGAAAAGTTTTTCCTACAATTCAATATTATGTCTGCGTTCATTCCTCACTTGCCTTCGCCAATCCGCTCAGGTAAATATTACGCACAAATCCCACGCACTGAAAATGTGCTAATCTGAATAACTATGCTAAAAAATATTTTTATGCGATTCTCAGGGCTTTAACATTTCAATCCAGGTTAACAGACCTGATTAATTATTCACTCACTATCTTCAATCTCATCAATTACCCTAATCTTTTCCTTTAGGAATTCGATCTTCTGCTTTGTCATTTCGATTTTCTTCTGTACATCTTTGATAAGCGATTCAGCATTTTTCGATTCTGCAAAGAAACCAATATTATTATCCAACAGCACCAGGTCGTTTTCAAGCTGTTTCATTTTATTCATATACTTATCACGTTCCAGGCGCATTTTATTCTGTCCTCGAGATGATTCAGAGAATGACGACATTTTAGTCCTGAATTTCAGTAAATTACGTTGTTCTTCATCAATATTCAAATCATCATACAACTTATTGATCGCTTCCCTGAATCGCACTTGAATTTCATCTTTCTGCTTAAACGGTACGTGCCCGATTTCAGTCCAGCGACGCTGAAATGCCTTAAGTTTTTTCAAATTTGCTTCCACGTCTTTAGAAGACTTGAAGTTCTTAATTTCTTCAATTAAGTCTTCTTTTAATTTCAGGTTATCTACCTGTTCGGTATCAACTTCGTTGAAATGTTCCGATTTTTTATCGAAGAAATAATCGCATGCTGATCGGAAACGTTTCCAGATACTATCGCTTTGCTTGCGTGGCACCGGACCAATTTCTTTCCATTGTTTCTGAATAGTAATAAAATCCTGGGTAGTCTTTTTCCAATCGGTGCTGTCTTTTAGTGCCTCGGCCTGTACACACAAATCGATTTTTAACTGCAGGTTATTTTGCTGTTCTTCCTTATTTTTCGCATAAAAGGCACGTTTGGCATCGAAAAAGGTATCACAGGCAGTTCTGAAACGTTCATAGATTTTGTTGTTATCTTTTCGTGGCGCAAAACCTATTGTTCGCCAAATCTTTTGTAAATCAATGATTTCTTTTGAGTATTTGTCCCATTCTTTGTGCGAATCAATTTCCTTTTCGTTTATAGATTCCACTTTCTCACACAAAGCTGTTTTTGCCTCCAGATTCTTTTTTTGTTCAAGTTTCCGGTCTTCAAAAAATTGCTGGTGCTTTTGATTAATTTTAGTTGTTGCCGCTTTAAAACGTTCCCACAAAGTGTCTTTGTGTTCGCGCGGAACGGGACCGATTTCGCGCCATTGCTCGTGAAATTTCTGAAGGGTATTAAAAGCTCGAATTATAGATGGATCCAACAACAATTCCTCTGCTTTCTCGCATAGTTTGATCTTGGCCTCCATATTCTTTTTCAGATCGAGATCACGCAATTCCCGATTGATCTTGATGTAGTCATAGAAGTTCTCGACGTTGAAATGATAGGTATCCCACAACATTTTCATTTTCGATTGCGGTACCAGGCCAATCTCACGCCATTCCTGTTGCAAAGACCGAAATTCATTAAAAGTTTTGTTGATCGATTCTTCGTTATTAATCAGACCTTTGATTTTTTCAATGACCTCGTATTTCTTTTTAAGATTTTCTTCTTTCTCTAGTTCAAGTCGTTTATTGTATTCAATTCGAATCTGGCGATAGCGTTTCAGGAGATCTTTAATGTCATTTTCGTATGGATCCGCTTCAGCAACAAAGTCTTCCTCTTCCCCACCCTCAACCAGAAAAGCTTTTTTAGCGTTTTCGGTATTGTCTTTTATGTTTTTATAAAAAGCTGCTTTGATGGCATCAACATCGTGTTTAATGTCACGATCGTCGTTTTCTTCCAATACATCACGTAAAGCATTCACCAGTTCAATCTGGCTATAATTGGAATAGTCGATTTTTTCAACTTTCTCTACAGTTTTCTTTTCTTTATTAGCTGAATTTTCTGCCGACTTTTTCTCTTTATTCTTAGTTTTTTCGGTTTTCCCTCCCGGTTCAACATCCGGTTTTTTCCCCACAACTACTTCTTTCCCCGATGTTTTTTGCGTTTCAGGATTTTCTTCTTCCTCCGGAGTTTCCTTAATTACCGGAGCCGATTCAGGAACAGTATCAATCGGAACTTTTTCCTCAACTGCCACTTTTTCCTTTTTAGTCTCTTTCTTTTCAGGCTTTTCTTCTTCCTCCGGAGTTTCCTTAATTACCGGAGCCGATTCAGGAACAGTATCAATCGGAACTTTTTCCTCAATTGCTGCTTTTTCCTTTTTAGTCTCCTCCTTTTCAGGCCTTTCTTCTTCCTTCGAAATTTCCTGAATTACCGGAGCCGATTCAGGAACAGTATCAATCGGAACTTTTTCCTCAACTGCCACTTTTTCCTTTTTAGTCTCCTCCTTTTCAGGCTTTTCTTCTTCCTCCGGAGTTTCCTGAATTACCGGCACTGATTTGGGAACAGTATCAACCGGCACCTTTTCTTCAACTAATGCTTTTTCCTTTTTAGTCTCCTCCTTTTCAGGCTTTTCTTCTTCCTCCGAAGTTTCCTTAATTACCGGAGCCGATTCAGGAACAGTATCAACCGGCACCTTTTCTTCAACTGCTGCTTTTTCCTTTTTAGTCTCCTTCTTTTCAGGCTTTTCTTCTTCCTTCGAAGTTTCCTTAATTATCGGAGCCGATTCAGGAACAGTATCAATCGGAACTTTTTCCTCAACTGCCGCTTTTTCCTTTTTAGCTTGCTTCTTTTCAGGCTTTTCTTCTTCCTTCGAAATTTCTTGAATTACCGGAGCCGATTCAGGAACAGTATCAATCGGAACTTTTTCCTCAACTGCCGCTTTTTCCTTTTTAGCTTGCTTCTTTTCAGGCTTTTCTTTTTCCTCCGAAGTCTCTTTAATTACCGGAGTTGATTCAGGAATAGTGTCAATCGGAACTTTTTCCTTTTGTTCTTTGCTTGCCTTATCGGTTTTCTTAAGGTCCTCTTTTTTCGGACTTTTTAACTCTTCCGAGTTTTTCAGATCTTTAGGTTCCATACAAAAATTTTTATACCACTCACAGATGGTGTACCCGTTAACATTTCTTTACGAAAATAGGTAAAAGCGCACGAATACTCAATTTTTAGCATGAAATAAAAAGATGATCTTCATATTTCAGTCTGATTATCAGTATTTAGAACCAGTTTTATATGGAAATATTAACCATTATTCTGTTATTTTTTCAGGTTAAAACGGAGTTAATACTGCGTCGAATAGCATTGATCAGGGCCTATTAATAACTTCGATTGTAACACAACTATGTTCAAAAACATCGCATATAGACTCTCATACACGACAATGCGCATGTTTTGCTCATTGTAATTTCCTTATATTTTGGCAAAGAATCAGACTAAAAAGAAAGATGACATGGGGTAAGTATTTTTTTCTTGAGTGAACGTAATTCGTGCCGAAGCCAAATGGCGGAAGCAATTTTGAGGAATTTTGACAGGGAACTTGAAATTTATTCTGCGGGACTTGATCCGGCTGACCATGTCAGTCCAATTGCCATTGAAGTGATGGAAGAGATCGGAATTGATTTACCACACGTTGAACCGCGAAGCTTTGACGAGTTTGCTGATCGTGCGTTTACTTACCTGATTACGGTAGGTGAAAGTACGCATGAAGAACTGGATATTCCAGCAGGTATCAATTTTGACAGGAAACTACACCTGGGATTTCGCAGTCCCTACAAAAATTCAAAATCACACGATGAGATCAGACAAAAATGTCGTGAAGTGCGCGATGAGTTGGTGAATGAATTGGAATATTTCTATTTTCGGATCATAAAAAAGAGCGTCTGTTAAACGCTCTTTCCTTCATAAAGTTATTCATTTGAAACAATGGCCTCCACATCATCCTGATTGATTGGAATGCGTTCGCCAAGAATTCTGGCACCGGTTTCGGTTACCAGTATATCGTCTTCAAGCCTGATACCTCCAAAATTCCGGTATTCATTTACTTTATCAAAATTGATGAAATCTTTATTAATACCTTCGGCCTGCCATTTATCTATTAAGGCAGGAATGAAATAACATCCGGGTTCATTTGTGATTACATAACCGGGTTTCAGTCGTTTACCCAGTCGCAGATATGCAGTTCCAAACTGATCAACCGGTTGGATCTCATCGTCGTAACCTACGTATAGTTGTCCGAGATCTTCCATATCGTGCACATCGAGCCCCATCATGTGTCCAAGTCCGTGCGGGAAAAAGAGGGCATGCGCACCACTCTTAACAGCTTCTTTTACATCACCTTTCATCAACCCCAGATCTTTCAGGCCTGCAGCAATCACTTCAGCAGCTGCCAAGTGAACCGATAAATAAGTTACACCCGGTTTCGTAAGTTCGGTAGCCTTATTATTAGCCGCCAATACAATTTCATAAATTTCGCGTTGTTTACGACTGAACTTTCCACCAACTGGTGTGGTTCGCGTAAAATCAGAAGCATAATGTGAAACAGACTCGGCACCGGCATCTACGATCATTAACCTTCCTTTTTCAAGTGTTTGCGAATGGTCGTGGTTGTGCAGTGTTTCTCCGTTTTGAGAAAGAATGATCGGGAATGATACCCCGGTTCCACCTGCAATCGCAATACCTTCTATCGTTCCCGCAATCTTTTGTTCCCATGTTCCTGCTTGCGCCATTTTCATGGCCGTAACATGCATTTGGTAACCGGTTGCACATGCCTGTTCTATTTCAGTAATTTCCCGGGATTCTTTTATTTCGCGAATGGAAATAACGGCTTTGATCAGTTGAAGCGACGATTGCTTTCCAACCGTCAGAGCTGATATTCCCGTGAGTTTTTCAAGAAGTAGTTTATTTTCACCCCGATATGGAGGCAAAAAATGCACGGTTCGTTTTTTCTGCTGTGCTTCACGTACGAAATCGAATACCTTGGCAAAGGGCGCTGTGTTTTGAATACCTACTTTCGCGGCGTTTTCTTTCAAACTAACCTGTGGCCCCATCCAGATAATATCCTCGATTTCGACATCGTCTCCGAAAATAATGTCATCTCCACTTTCAAAATCGACCACTCCTAACAGACCAGGGAAGTCGAGCCCAAAGAAATAAAGGAACGAACTATCCTGCCTGAAATGGTATGTATTGTCCAGGTAATTCATGGGCGATTCTCCATTGCCTAAAAACAGGCCTATTCCTTTTAAACCTTTCTTTTTTAAGGCTTCTCGGCGCTTTACGTAAGTACTTTTATCAAACATATTTATTCTTTTACTTTTAAGATTCAACGAATATACAATATTCCATGCGCAATGCGAACAGAAAACAAACCATAAAAATAATACGATGAAGGCACATTCACGATGACAGTTATCAGGCTATAAAATGTGAAACGATATTCAAAATATGCGTTATCAAAGTATTGATTTTTGAAGAAAAAATATTTCGTTAAACATAACTTTAAAATGTGAAAACCGTACATTCAAATATTAACAGATAAAACCTGATACAATGGGAAACGCATTATTAAGCTACCTAAACAAGCGCCTTGAAGAATCGCAAGCGTTCCACAAAGGTTCAAAAGGTGCTGCCGGCCCTGTAATTACTATTTCGCGTGAAGTGGGCTGTAACGGCCTGGTACTTGCCCGTATACTGGCTTCACGGCTCAATCAGCAACGTATGGTCAGTGAATGGAAAGTGTACAGTAAAGAAGTATTTTATAAAAGTGCTCAGGAACTGAACCTCGACCCGAACAAAGTTCAAAAAATGTTCAAAACAACCGACAGATATACTTTTGAGGAAATTTTAAAGGCATTTGGTGAAAAACGCTACAAAAGCGAAGCGAAGATTGCAAAAACTGTTCGGGATGTCGTACGCTCGCTGTCGATTGACGGTTTCGCCATTATTGTTGGACGCGCCAGTCACATAATCGCTCGTGACATTAAAAATGCACTTCATCTGCGCTTAACTGCTCCACTGGAGTATAGAATAGCAAACATTATGGAGAACAATCAGTTGAGTCAAAACGATGCCATTGCTTTCATCAATCGTGTAGAGAAGGAACGTGTTGCGTTTCGTAAAGCGCTTCGGGAAGAAAATCTGCATGAAGATTTCTTTGATCTAACCATTAACCGGGCATCGTTCTCAACCGAACAGGCTGTTGAACTGATCTTGCTGGCACTCGAAAAGAAAAAGGTTTTAACAGATTACACGTATAAAGTAGAATTTTTTTAAAGACCTGAGGAGTGGTTCTGGTCAACCTGTAATTTTATCGGGTAAACCCTTTACTTTGACTGGTTTCAGGGCATCAGGTTTTATTTCAAACATGTCTGCCGGTTTTAACTGGCATTCCCCGATCATTTCAATACAATATTCCAGATGTCCCAAATCGCTTGTAATATTGTTGGTTCCAAAAGTAAACTTCACACCTGCATTCTTAGCCATTTTTATCATTTCAGCTTTTGGCGTTTTATAGCGCGCATTAATCTCGAGCGCCACGTCGTTTTCGGCCAGCACATTAACAACCCGTTGCATCCTTTCTTTGGTCCAGAGTTGCTCGTATTCCGGCATCAATTCATCGGGAAGTACAGTTGGATTCACATAAATATCAACAGGTTCCTGTGAAAAGATCGCTTCGATTTTAGCCACCAGGTCATCCATAAATTGTTGTTTATCGTCAACCCAAACTTCCTCCGGGATCCAGATACGGTTGCGACGTCCTTTTCGGTCGGTAAAGGTCATCGCATCGGTAAAGACATAATCGAATTGGGCTATTGCTTCCGGTGAGAAAAGCGTGATCCACTCGCGTCCCTCAGCTTGCATTCCTTTAAAACACGGACTTCCTTTTACTTCTTCCATATAGGCATACAGTGACTCGTCATCTGTCACCGGAAAATGCAGACCACAATTAGGGGCTACACCATAATTTATTCCCGTTTTTTGTGAATAGGCCAAACAATCCTCAAGGGTAAGTCCACCTTTTAAATGAACATGATAATCCACCAGAGGAAAACCGGCCCGCATCAGTTTGGTCACCAGTGTATCCCACTCCTTATCCTCCAAAGTTTTTCGTTTCCCTTCAGGTAATGTTTTGATGCGCAAATTCCGAAAATATACCGTACTGCCGGCATCGTGTGCCTGTAAGGCAATGGTCCCCTCTCCCAGTCCGCGTTGTTGCGCTTCTTCTCCCCGCCAGGGATTTACAGGCTCTGTATATTCGTTCACCTTCACATCGTTCAAAAAAACTTCCACAAAATTCTCCACAACCTTAATCCGAACCTTAAACCACTCGTTATCCTTCACAAACGGATAATAAATATTGCGTATACTACTGATGCTGCCTGTCTTGCGAAGTTCAGGACGGGATTTTGAGTTTCCACGGAACGAATTATTGATCTGAATCTCGTATCCTTTCAGTGGAAAATTCTCGGTTTGATAAGCCGTATGAATGTAAATACCTGAATTTGATTTCTCCAGGGTCTTAACTTCAGTTTCAAACTCAAAATTGCGGAATGTGCCATTATAAAAGAGATGACTGCGCTCTCCTGCACATTTAATAATACCATTATCAACCTTGATGCTTTCCGTGTTTTCAGCAGCTTTTGTCCAGCCCTCAAGCGATTCTCCGTCGAACAGACTTTGCCATTCACCAACCGGTGTTTTCTGTCCACACGAAGCCATCAAGACAATTATTGCAGCCAGCAAAAAAGCTTGTTTTAATTTCATCTTTTTAGGTTTAGTCATTGTTTATTAGAGTATTGATCATTCCATCTTTTCGTCAGACAAAGGTATAAATCGCGCACTCAGATCAGGGTCTGCCATGTCTTTATCAAGTGGAAACATAGGGCGGTTAATGCGTTTGTAGCCAAGGCGTTCAAGGTCCTGGTCTACCCCACCGGGTGTGAGTGCCATCAGCCAGCCTGCGCGCATGTTATACAGCTCAGGAACCAGGTAACCAATTTTAACGACAAGCACATCGGTTTCACGCGGATAGAGGCCGAGTTCTGTAAAATCGGTTTCGTGGTGGTAGGGTTTGCGTTTCTTTGTCACTATCACATCCACGTTTCCAATGCGCACCACCACTTCGGTTTCTGCGTTCCTGTCTCCGTGTTTTATGGCTTCTACCCTGCCGGTAAGTTTCAATGGTGGGGCGAAACGGTGATCCACTTCAGCTCCTACAAATTCGCTGACTTTGCCTCCCACGCCAATCTCTTCGGCCTGAGCAAACAGTTTTGGTCCGGGAATAGAAGCATAAATCAGGCTTGGTCCATTTTTTTTCTGAAATTCTTTGCGTTTCAGGATCTTGGTGAGTGTCCAGGTAACATCCCCGGCACCTCCGGCCGTTGGATTATCACCCATATCGCTGATTATAAAAGGTTTCCCATCGAAGGCGATTGCGGCATCAAGGCATTCGTCGAGCGAAGCTACCGGGGCCACAAATTCAAATTCATTTCTTACATCCCAAAAACTTTTTGCCAGTTCTTCAGCAGCCTTTCCTACCTCCTCTTTATTGTCGCCGTAGGCCATTACCACGCCGTGGTTCCTTGGCTCGTCGGCCCAGGCGTAACCAATCCAAATACCTGCATCAATAACGCCTTCCTGCCTGGTCAACGGATTGACTTTGGCATATAAACTTTTTCCAGGTTCAATGCGGGTACTTGTTTTCTCACCCGGCAATAAAATCGGGACTGGTACCCAGGCTTTATATTTTGGTTTTCCTTTACCGTTTTCCAAACGATCCAGGAGGTTTTCGAGCGCACGTTGTTTGCTCTCTAAAGCGTCTTCATGCGGTGCAAGGCGATAACAGGTAATCATATCCGTAAGGTGTGCCAGCTTTTGACTAACGTTTCCGTGCAGGTCCATCGAGGTGGAAATTAGTGTCTGAGGCCCAACAACCTCACGTATGCGTTCGATCATATCTCCTTCCGGATCGTCAAGGCCAACCACGCTCATGGCGCCGTGAATATCAAAGAACAACCCCTCGTATGGCAGGTTTTCACGCAAACGATCCAGTGTTTCCTGCATTAACGTT
>Ga0207798_100335_pt1 | contig 14527 bp, 11 predicted proteins | sample TtanPargueraPR_8_FD_187278 | JGI IMG/M metagenome (GOLD analysis project Ga0207798, IMG submission 187278) | Anaerobic enrichment media microbial communities from Bioluminiscent Bay, La Parguera, Puerto Rico - Tt and E1 (SPAdes) | ecosystem: Environmental > Aquatic > Marine > Unclassified ... | reverse complement strand
CGATATCCAATCTCATTCCCGGACCAATTTTGTGTTGAGTGAGCCTATAAGGCGTTTTAACTGGATTGCCATCGATGGCAATAACCCAAGCCTCTGTGCCTTCAATCGCGATCGGATAGGTAATGGTGTTATCGACATTAGCAATTCTTAATCGCGTAGTAGCGTTCTGCTTCAGCGTATAAACAGGCTCATGAATACCATTGACGCTACTCCACTCTCCTGGCGTTCCCATACGTGCACTCAAGCGCGGCACCATTAGATTCTTCCACTGTCCTTGCTTGTCTAAATGCCAATGCTTGAGGACGACTTCATGCTCTTCATCAAACTGAACAGGCTCAGCCTCTTCAACAATTATTAGCCCAACTAACCCCATACCAAGCTGCTTAACACTGTTCATGTGTGGGTGATACCAAAACGTACCTGCATCTGGCGGGGTAAACTCATACGTAAAAGTCTCTCCGGGCATTATAGGAGCCTGGCTTAAAAACGGAACTCCATCCATTTCAATAGGAACCCTCAAGCCATGCCAATGAATCGTCGTCGGCTCTGATAGCTTATTGATGAAGTTGATTATTACCTTTTCCCCTTGTCGGCAACGAATTATCGGTGCAGGTATACGCCCATTAAAAGCTAATACCTCAGTATTGAAACCGGGCACTAGTTCAGCCGTAGAAGGCTCTGCAGTGATATCGTATATATACTGCCCCTGCTTATTAGTACTCCTAGATAGAGAACATGCAGGTAGAACAGTAAGCGCGGAGATCGCTAAGGATGATTGAAGGAAGCGTCGACGAGATATATCCATACATAGTTACCCATTAATCCAGATCGGTTGAGTGTAACTAAATATAAATAATGATTCTCATTTATTGCTAACATTTCGGAGCACTTGGTTATAACGACTAGTCTAATAGGTTGGTGAGTTAATAAATACTTACAAAGAGCAGCAGGCAGCAGAAAGGCATATAGGTGGGATGAGAGGACAAATGCATAGTGGCAAGCAGATACAAAAAAGGCTCTGACCTAAGTCAGAGCCTTGATATATGGCAGGGGTGGAGAGATTCGAACTCCCAACACGCGGATTTGGAATAGGTTGTTTCGCTGCATTAAAGACATAACCAAACAACTAACCTGACTATGTTGGCATGCCTCATATGGGAATTTCGCAAGCTAATAGTCAAAACCTATCGCCACCACAAATTCATTAGTCCTTGCCTATGTTAGAGCCACGGATTTGGAATAAATAATTTCGCTGTATTAAAGACATAACCAACATCACTAGTCGGTTATGTTGGCATGACCCATATGGGAATCTCACAAGCTCATAACTGAAGCTTATCACCACCAACGTTTCCTAAATTCAGTCAATATTTAATGTCTTAAATAGAACACTATTACGTTTCTTAGCATCACTAAGCACCTTTTCGAAAGAGATAATCTCAAAATATACGTTGTATACTCCATGATACCAAATATACCCCTCATTATCCGGCGTTGGGATGAAGTTCCTATCCGAAGCTTGCTCTCTTATTGAATCAGTCAAGTCACAAACTACATAACAATAAATGGGAACAGTAGAGTCAAGATTGATATGACGACCCTTTCTATTCTTCAAATTTTTAGAGTTTCTCAATTTCTTTGCATAATTCATAACCTGCTCTATAGGATTTTCTTCAGCAGTATAGTCATCACGCATAGGTCGTTTAAACTCAATAATTGTTGCTGTGTTTGGTCTTCTATCATCATCACCAAAAACAATAGGGTTATTGAATATTAGGATATCGGGTCTTCTATTATCCTCAATATTAGTTATAGAGCTAAAAGGCTTATCAGACGCTAATAGAGTATTAAACGACATTCTTTCATCTATTAACCACAAATTTTGTGATTGATTGGTCACATCATCATTTGTTGAAGAAAGTGGCATTATTATGTCATGCACAGCATTCTCTAAAGCATATTTATCATCATCCCTTATCTCTAAACTTAGCTCTAAGATATCAACAATAGATTTTCTATGAATTACATACTTAGCTAGATTTGATTTACCAACATCATTAATCGCTTCTGCATATTTCTTGTAGCTATCTTTATACTCTGAAGAACTTAGTGACTTACTCTCTTTCAAAGTTTTTTTAATTGATTTAGCTTCTGATTTTAGTTCTACTTCAAAATCTCGAAGCAACTTATGTAGTTCTACATCAAGATCATCATCACTGATACCAATTTTAATCAATTTAATCCAGTCCGGACGATGCTTAAGTAGTGAGCGATACTCGTAACCTACATGCTCTACATATTCAGACACCCGAGATAAATGCTGCTCAATCATAGGCGCTAAAAACTCAGCAAAAACACTATCACATTGTATAAGCAACTCTCCGATGACCGTCTCTATAGCTGGTCTTTCTTCATCTAAGTAATCTTCACTTTTTAAAATTGAAAATTCAGTACGTTCCTGATTTACATTCTCATCCAAATAAGGAGAAGTAACATATATTGAATACCTAAACTTACCTCGTTCTTGATCTAAGAAATACTCTGGGATATTAGAAATGTAGTCCGAAGGTTTATACTCTGTAACAGCTCGCGTATTGGCGCAAAAGTGAATTTTATGAATTCGTTGGTTTTTATAAGATTTAACGTAGTACGATATAAATTCATTCCCACCTACAGTAAAGTTTACCGTCCTTATATCGTTTCCATAAAATTTATTAAAATAATCAACTAACTCTATCTTGGAGCCAGTATTATCTTTAACAATTAAACTTTCAATTTTATTTTCTAAAAAGTACATGATGCAGTGTTCAATGATAGCATCTGCATAGCTTTCAAGCTGAATGGGTAATCGTCCTTGATAAGGAGCTTTAGCATTAAGTAACGTCACTTCAGTGATACATTTTTTATCACCGACATAAGGCGTTACCTTTAGCGAATTTAGATCGGGATCTTCAATAGAAAAATCAAATTCAGCCTTATAATACTCTTTGTTTTCTATATATATGCTATCAACCGATACTGACTCAAAAACTTTAAGCCATGTAAACCGCCCAACTCCTTTGCATCCGAGTTGAGCTTTAAATGTAGAGTCAGCTGTTTTAAAAGATTGTATATTCTCAGCGTTAAACCCAATACCATAATCGGTGATTTTAAAAGATTCCACTTCCTGAAGCTGGTCAGACTCCTGATCCAATGACATTTGAGTTCTTTGTCGAATAACCTCTACTTCAACTCTACCTTTAGAATCTGAAGCTTGAATAGAATTAACAATAGCTTCAAATAGCGGGATTAATCTCTCAGAAGGCTTCAGTTTTAGGTTACCAACCTTACCAGCAACATCAGTTATCATATATACCTACCCAGCAAAAACTTTTCGTATCATTCTCTCATGCGAAGTCATAAAAACCTATACAATCATAACCTTAAACACAGATCGCATGGTGAATACTTTTCAATATTTCCGAGTATACATTATTCCTCTGGTTGTTTATCAACCTAGAGCACATATCAGTTACTGAAATCAAAATGATCTCTAGTAATTTCAAACCCTGATAGTAGCAGTCGTAGAGTGCGTGATTACTTCAGCAAGATTGCTACTCTACTATCTTCGGGCAATCCACTAGCACACGGCAGATAAACAACAGCAATCGTTCCACTACATTGCTACCACTGGTTCTGAAATAGAAAGCCAGATCCCTTTCGGAATCTGGCTTTGAGAGTGTTTCGTGATACTACGCAGCGAGTTTTTCAGTATGGTCAAGGTTGTATTCTTCAAGCATCAATACCGCTTCATCAACCTCGTCTGGATGGAAAATAAGCGACATATCTACCATCGGATACTCTCTAACAAACCAAGACAGTAATGGAAGCATACGTGATGTAATTGGTAACGCTGATTCCAGTAGCTTACGTCCCTTTGCATTTGCGAGATCTTGCTTGGTGATACCTTCGATACCATCAGCTTCAAACGTAGCGACCATCTTATCGTAATGACCTCGTGGAGCGCGTTTTGGTGCTTCTGGTAGTCCCCATTTACCCTGAGTGATAGCTCGTAACATCTGTACTTTGAAAATGCCCTCTGAGCCATCTTCTAGGTATTTCACACCCGTACCCTTGAGATAACAACGAACCTTGTAGAAGTCCATCCAATTGTCCCAATCTTCCATCGTTTTTAGGCAGTTGTTTACACGCCACTCGTCGAAGTAAGTACGAGCATCTAAACCCTCATCAACGGTATTCCATGGAACGGTATCAAACGATAGATGCTCTACCATTTCACCGCTTTTAGGGTGACGAACTGCCACCATACGTGGGTTTACAGGACGACGCTTAAAGTCATATTCGAGGTTAAGTGTCTGTTCGGTATGGATAGATACAAGATCCATCTCTTTTAACCATTGGTCACGTGCTGATGCTAAGTGTTTTCGTGCAACCTTCTGACCCGGATAACGATCTAAGAACAACTCGACCATCCACTCATTTTCATCAACGCCTTTCGGTGCTTTTATACCCGCTTTAGCGCATATAGGTTTTGTATCACCCATTTCAGCAGTTAATTGTCCACGAGTCTTCATCGAGATAATCTGTTTAGCATGGTGCTTTAGTTGCATCATGTCTTCGCCACTGACTTCAGTACAGATTTGCTGGAATCGTTGAGCTAATGGACCATCTAAGCATTGCTCTAATTGCTCTTCTGTAGCATTGCAAAGCCAGCCGTCGGTGGTCGCTGAAATTATCTTTATATCATCCCCGTAACGCTCGTTAAGCTTGCGCATAACTTCTAACATGGTTCCACGAACAAAACCCGTCGCATGTGCCGCTGCGTGTGCATTAGTCACTGGTGAATACGGAATTTTACTACTTAAACCTGAGGCTAAATCGAAACCTGACTTATCACGCAAACCTTGTCCAACCTTTCCGTAAAGAGTGTTACCAATGAGCTTCCAAAGCTTCTCGTACAGCTCATTGCCCTTTTCTTTATACTTGGCTCGTTGCTTGCGAATGGTCTTGGTAAACTCTTTAAACTTAGATGTAGAGCCTTTCTTCCACGGTATTACCTGACCATGAAGGATTTCAATTTCTACACCAGCATCATGAGCTAATTGTAGTTCCGGCGCTGTTACGTACGTTTCACCTTCAAGTGGATAGTAGATCCCTCGAAGTGAAGTGCGGCAAGGCAAAAGTCCAAAATTTTCCTTGTCATCATGCTTGAAGCGAACATAAGCAAAGCCCATCTTATGACCGAGATAATCTTCAATATCCTTTGACTCAAACGAATTCAAATAGTCGGCTTCGAGAATATCGACGAGAGCCGTAGTGTAAGCTCCGGAAAGGTCGAAATCGTTGTAATCACCGACCTCTGTGGGGCCAAAGTACGCGCCAAAATTAGCTCCACCATAAAAACTTTTCACAGCTAGTGCGTCGGTATACTCACGGCTCACCGTCTTAGCCAGTTCAACGGAATTGCGAATAGAATTACTCTTAGCATGGTAGTACTGACTCTTGCGTTTTTCGTATCCTAAGAACTGATGCATCTCAGCCGCACCACCGCATGAATCACGAAACAACGACACACCGAGATTGCCTAATGTCGAAGGCAGGCTATTCAGCTCCAGACCGATATCTTCACGAAGGTCAACCAACGCGAACTTTTGCATCCGCAAGCCGTATTCCAAAGCAATATCAGCATCACGAATAGCATATCGATTGAACAAGCTAGTATCCTTACAGTACAGGTCGTCCATTCGCTCTATCATGTTGTCTGGTAGCGTCATCTTGGGGAAACCGACCAACTCTCCGATCTCGTCGAGCGATGCCTTACTACTCAGCAACATGGTATCTACGAAGCGCACTTTGGTTTCGAAAGCATTGTTCGATGCAGAGTAGAACTTGGTATTTTCTATTCTGTACTTACTGCGACCGATTGAGTCCAGATCGATACCGTAAGCACCACGACCTGAAGTTACAGTACCTTGCACCGTTGTCAGTGAGTTCTTATGGTTCTTGTTACTTTGACCAATGTTCCAAAACTCTTCGAAAGAAGCTATATCAGCACGAAGGAAATGCGCATAGATAAAAGTATGCTCAGGCCATTCATCGATGAAACCGCGCGCTTTAGCTTTTATTAGCAACTCTTGGATGAATTTGTCGAAGCTGCTCTTATAGCCTTTCTTGGTAAGCTGTTTACGCTTATCCATTTCCTCATCTTTCGACAGTCCTTGATCACGACACTGTTTGATCAGTTTCGCCATGTCAGTATGTTTCACGCCACTAAACGACTTATCACCAATGCGGACACTGTAGGAGTAACAAAGAATATCGTTCTTCTCCGTCTCATTGTTAAAGACCCACTCAGAGTCTATCGATATGTGGATGGCTTTACCCTTGCCACGCATTGCCTCCCACGGAGCAGATTTAACCCCCTCTAAGTATTGATTAATACGTTCATCGATTTCCTTTTTGGCTTCCTCACGCCCTCGTAGTTCGGCTTCGAACTTGCTAACTTGATCATCCAAAAGCAATGACTTTGTATCGAAGAACGTGGATTGAAAGAAGTCTTCTAACTCACGCTCGGTTTCTCGCATCAATTGATAGGCTGTTTTTGGGGCTGTTTCTAACGTTTGCATCTTTATTTACCCATTCGTTAAGAATAAAAAAGACGAAGTACATCCATTACCGGACATACTTCGTCGGTTATCGGATACAGAAAGATTGGCAATAAAGAGATGCTCGGAGATGAGACTAGTTTAGAAAAGGCTGGTATAGAATGGTGCGCACGTAGGCAGTGGTTTGCTAGACCGTATTGCAGCGAGGTAGAACTTACTTATTGACGTAGGTAAAGGCAGCTCGTATCACTGGAAGGATGTCTTTCTGGTATCCGAACCCGGTTTTCTTCTCGCCATTCTTATCGTAGATCTTACCTAGACGATGCTTAATACTGTTTTTCAGATATTTTCGGTCACCTAATTCATAGTCACGGGTATCGATTACACGGCTCGTTAGTTGAATGAAATAGTCAGCATTACCGTTGTAGCGAACAGGTTCATTTGTCTTCACTGCATCGATAAAATCAGCTTCAAGTCGAGTTAGGTTTTTCATTACTTCAGTATTCATAGCTTACACCTTGTTATGTTTAGTTAGTTGATAGAATTTCATTTAGATCGAGTTGTACAAACTTACCAGCTTCAAAAGATACCAGCGCATCATATAATGCATCAGCAACCTTCTCGCGGGCTTCTAATTGAGAGATAGGCAGGAAACTCAATATCGCATCACCCTCTCCACGAATCAGTATTCCCTTATGCTTTAGACCATTACAGGCTTCGACTGCCTCGATAGCAGAGCAACGAACGTGGTTACCTTTACCTAGATTGATAAAACTGTCCGACTTAATCACCTCATCAGTGCAAGCGTCAGCATCGGAGACCGTCTTACCCTCTTGATCTGAAAGCTTTGCGTAGGAAATTTGTCGTCCTTTACCGTCTAAAAGAATCTGCAAACCTTTCAATCGGATGATCGAAGCAATCACTCTCATTGCTAAAGTGTTGCCATCAAGGGTTTGGATGAACCCTTTATTGGTCTTCTTGCGTGTCATTTTACACACCTCTCGTTGTTTAAAGAGCCTCCAGCATACCCTTTCAAAATTTAAAATCAACGCCACAAAACCTCATAACACAATGATTTTAAACAATAAAAAACAAACAAGATGACTAAAAAAACCAAGAAAGTGAATAAGCACATTTTAATCACGACGGTTTGCGCCTTCTTCTTGGCGTAAAACTTCTTCGAACAAAAAATATACGAAATCTTTCTGAATGAATAATCAAAATGGAGCTCTGGAAATTATTTTTCACCACCTGTCTAAATGAACAAATATTAATCAAAAACTATTCTTTTGTGACTACTGTTACCAACACAACACTTGTTGTTCTAGCTAGAAGCAAGAAAACCAAACTCTTCCACAGTACATTTCAAAACCTGATATTAGTGCAATGACCTATTGCCGAATTTAGACTGGGATGACCACATCAATGACAAAGTGAATCATCACGAGAAGATAGATTAACGAACATCTGCAACACTCCTACATTGCTAACACTAGTTGTGAAATTTATCTCTAAATCTAGATACGCAGTGGACACCTATCTCATCAAATAAGACTAATCACGGCAGTCCAACGTAAAAAAAAGGAAGAAGCAGAGTTCTCTCCACTTCTTCTATCACTAAATAACGTCTAGCTCATCCAATGCACCACCGATAAGAGCTCCAGTAACAAACCCTATTGCGCCACCAAGAACAATACCCTGTGGACCATATCGAGTGCCGAGTGTTGCACCATATTGAGCAAATCGAACGCCAGTTGACGCACTAGGCTTAAACCAGCGCTGTTGAGGGTTAGAATGAAAATGTGTTTTCGCCATGGTATTTACCTTCCCTTTAGATATGAAAAAGGCGAGGACAACGCCTCGCCTGAATGACATGAATTGATTGAGCTTACTTAACCGAATCGCATAGATGATTGGCAAAACTTCGAGTCATCATCTGACTTTGGTATCGATTGCTCAGTTTCAACGTGTTGAGCCAAAACTCATCACCATCAACTTCAAATTGCATAAAAGCTTTTTGCTCTTGATTACGGAAATTCACATCGCCTTCAATATCAACGAAGATTCGACCAGATTTAGTTTTATCGGCTTTCCACGTTTCATTGGTAAACGCCGAATCTATCATGTCACCTATGGCATATGGACATCCATCGGGACTTCCCTCTTTAATGGTTTGTAGAGCATCATCGAGATCAGAGCTAAATAGTCCTGCTGAAGCGCCAAAGCTTGTTACTAATAATGCTGTTACTACTAATTTTTTCATGTTGATTTTCCTAAATTGATTAGAGAAGTGGCAACGTCCGTTACCGTATATAAGAAGATTTGTTATCAGTTACTTAACTAGACTGAAGGAGTTGGGGTAGTTAGATGTGACTGCGGAGTTGAGAGACCATGTAGATTCGCTCAGAGTGACAAAGGTTCGTGATTTAACCCGCTACGAAGATAAATACTCTCCGGACCCTAGCAAAGAGCAGAAGCTTACTGGTCACGGATATGAGGATGCGTTACTCAATCCCGTTAAGGTTCTTATTCAGGTGAGTAGTAAAGTGACAGAAACATTCTTAAATGAGAGTAATACCCGTGACTTCCAAGTGTTAAAAGAGCTAGATTCCGGTGATGTACCGGTTAGTCACCAGACCAACAACATTCCGCTGTTACTGCGTCAGCTTAAAACGTGGCTACCTCATGCAGAGGTGCTTGCACCTGACTGGATACGCTACTTGTTGAAGCAAGAGTTACAAACCTACCTGGACTCCACCAAGTAGAAAGCCAGCACACTGAGTGACGGTGAACAGTACCTTCTTGATGGTAGAGCACTATGCTGTCCAGTTACCGCGACATAATGATGTTTCACTGGGCCACTACAGCCCTCCCTCACCAAGAACTTACCACTATGCTCTGATTTTTAAGTCACCTATGTTGGGTATGGAAAGTGACTGATTTAGCAGAATCACAAACCGATACCGAGCAAGGTAAAACTCAAAACGATGCTATTTTTAAGCTAACGCTAATAAACTAATAAATAACTGGCTGAGCCAGGTCCGATTAAATGACTGATTTATCAGTAAATTCACAACTAAATGCAAAATAAGTTCACCAATCAAATAATTCGACGTATAAAAACTTTCATTTTAGATCCACTAAATTCACTCCCATTGCCACTGACGCAATGGGAGTTTCCATCCGTCCATAGCCCCTCCAACTCGGTACAACGGATGTACAATCCTTGAGTTAGGTTTATCAATTAAGAGCAAATATCCCATCACTCATTCACCTACTTGAACTAATGAACAGGATAAAGCCGTAGAGCACTTTTCCCTTACTCGCTCCGGTCAAGTTCCTGTTCATCACAACACTAATAAGCGCTATGCATCTTCTGCCATTACCTTAATTTCATCGAAGCAGTCCATCGATAGGTATGACAGAAAATTACTCTCCCCACATCAAGTAGAACTCAGTGACACTCGGCTAGATATGAAAGATTAATCAGGGTTAGAGGCTAATGCTCGAAGCTCAGTTTTCACCACTTCATAGCGCTCAGACACCTGATGTAAGAACACATTATCGGGTACAGGATCAAGGATAGAGATAGTTCGCAGGATAGAAGCTAAGAACCCACACGAATTGCTGCTTCCACCTGTTATTACTGGTTTCAATGCTGCTGACTTGAGTGTTTTACCTATTTGATCATCGAGCAGTGTAAAGATAGCTTCAAGGCGCACCCAACTGTTCGAAAATAATCCTGACGACGAGTTTTTAGAAACACGTATATAGAACTCCTGATCATCCTCTTTATAGGCAATCTGGTACTCAAGGAAGCTCTCAGATTTAGGACTAAGCTTTGGACTCTGCCCTTCTTTAACAATGGTGAATAGATCAACTTCGTTCTCAGTTACAGGTTCTTGGCTCATACAAATTCCCCCCCTTATTCAGCCAGCTCAATTAACGTTTTAATCGCTTGAGTAGTGTTACTCGTAGAACCCACCACAAAACTTCCACTGCCATCGTCAGCATGGACACAGCACGCAAAGACATAGGGTTCAGTCTCGTCTGGTAGCAAAATGACAAACTCAGGGTTTTCTAACGCATATGACAGAATGACCTCGGTATCTTCATCAACGTCAGCTAAGTCTTGGTCAGTATCATCTCGCTCAATCAAAATCAGACAGGTGGAAACTTCCTCCCAAAATTTCTCAGCCTCATCACGGTCACCAGACCAAGGAAGCAATAGTTGATGTATCAATTGCTCTTTAATCGGTAAGGGCAACTCCAACTGTTCAGCATCAGTAAGACTTTTCACAACTTTCATTTAATTTCTCCATCTAAATTCCAGATACAAAAAAGCCCCTGAATAGAACTAACTATTCAGGGGCTATCGTTAATAGAATATATAGGTCAAACTACTTTAGGTTCGGGTAACACTAGATTCTCACTAGCCCTCTCGACCATATCAGACAAGGCATTCGCTCCACGCTCCAATGCTGTCTTATCAAATTTCCGGTAATGTAAGGTGCTCGACATATCAGCATGGTTTAAAACACGCTGAACCGACGTAACATCCATCCCAGAATTCAGAAGATTACTCGCTACCGAATGCCTCGCAGTGTGGAAAACAACACCTTCAGGATCGATACCAGCGTGATCCAGTATCAACTTCAGCGCTTTACGAGGGGGTGAGATATGCGTCCCTTCCCGACTACCGGGAAAGACATGCGGATTACCGGGCTGCTTTAAATCCCTAAGCTCAGAAAACAACTCCAACATTAGAGGTGATAAATAGACCAAATGCGGCTTCTTATTTTTGGTCATTTTGATGAAAAGCGTACGATTATCAAAGTCAACGTCGTCCCACTGCCTCTCCATTAACTCAGATATTCGACAACCTGTTAACCACAACAGCGCAATCAGGTTCCCTTTCACTTTACAGTAGTAGGTACGAGCAACCTTTATCAGTAAAGCTGTCTCGTTCACATCGAGAAAACGAGTCCGAGCATTATTAACCGGCATCAAAGAAACCTTGGTCGCATGGTTGGGGGTATCAAGAACCTTAGAAGACAGTGAGCAAATCACCTTAACTAACGCAATAACATGATTATTCGTTCCAACAGAGTAAGGTTTACCCTTATAGGTTTCAGTCGTGAGGTGGGACTGAAGCTTCATGATGGCGTGTGCTGAGAGCCTATCCATTGGGATTTTGTAGATAGGCTTACATCGCAAGAAACGTGTTTCATCATCTCTCCATGACTTCTTACGGGTTTTAGCCCACGGTAAATAGGTCTCGTGGAAGAAAGTGAAAACATCAGGCATCACAACGACAGAGCGAGAATCTCGTTCAATCTTTGGATCAATACCCTCAGCGATTTGTACCTTGAGCTTACGCGCTTTAGCTCTTGCTTCTTCTACTGTTAAATCTGGCCACCTAGCAATGGTGATGCTTGTTTTCTTCCGGCTCACAGGTGATACATAACGTAGGTGGAAGCGCCGATTTTGAGTACGTCCAACGAGCACCTTCAAACCAATTACACTGTTATCTCCTCCACCGTCAGACCACTCCAAATCGTTAGAGCGAGAATCCGCACTGGGACCAGATAAGGTTTTCATTATCGAATTGGTCAGGTTGATTGTTCTATTAAGCGTCATAACAAAATACTCCTATTTCTATGAGTCACTTAATTTTTATATATGTTTGAAGGGACACTTATACTCGAAAGTGAGGGAGGTAGTATGTGTTAGTCGTTGAGAACAACTAGTACACGGTACTTCAGCCGTAAATCTCAGATACTGTCTTTAGCAATGTATATTGCCGTCATTCTCGTTTCGGTTAGCGTTGTAATCCCATCCTTAACCATCACCACAGCAACAATAAACGAAAACTGGCAACGCTATAGCATTGCTACAACAAGGACCGAAATTTAAACAAAAACCCAATTATAACAACAACTTACAACGCCAATCAAAATACAACATTAAGGATTTGGTCGTTTAATATGAACCAATATCCAAAGCAATACATTGTGGTTCCTGTCGACTTAGATCACATAAAGATAATTTTCAAATAAGTAAACTAGTTGCATAAACCAAAATTAAGACATTTCGTAAATGTAAACTATCCTGGGGAAGGCGCAATGCCAAAAGTAGTCTTAGATACAAACATCCTACGTGAAAACGCTATCGATAAAAGTGATATGGTCATGCTAGCACGCTTGGCTAGAGAGAGCTCTTTAGAGGTATATATACCGAATATCGTTAAGCGCGAGTACCTAAGTCAGCAATATCTTGACCTATCGGAACATTGCCAAAAGATCTCAAGTTCACTGCAAGCTATTCGTAAGAAAATGAATGGTACGCATCCAAATCATCTATATATTGAAGAAATGTCTAATCAGTTGAAACAACTTAAAGAAGGTCTTGAAATGCCCATTTACGACAGTTTTTCTGACTGGATGAAAGTTAACTCAATCAAGGAAATTCCTTTTAAGCCTCTGGATATCGTTTCTATCGTTGATGAGTACTTTTCAGGTGGCGGAGTCTTTAAGAAGGCTAAACATAGAGACGATTTTCCTGATGCTATGATATCTAAGGGGATTCTTGCCTTAGCAGAAAGTGAACCGATTGTTGTTCTTTGCAAAGATGGTAATTTTCATGAGAAGTTATCTAAATACGAAAATATTACCGTACTGAAGACATTGCGTGAGTTTTTAGATACACCTAATGTCACAAGTATTTTAAAAGAGCTTGAAAAGAAATCAGAGAAGATCGATCTGATTAAAAACGTATTGGCTTCAGATGATTCACAAGAGGTACTCAAGAAATTTCTTCAATCTGAAGAAGCTAGTATTGAGGACGTATACCTAACTAGTGATGAACTGTCCGGTATAGAACATCTGCTGCTAGAAAGCTCTTACAATGAAGATATTCAGTACATCGACGTATCATCTATCCGAAACGTAACGTTAGGCGATATCAGATATATCAATGATGATATGTATAGTGTCGATGTTCAATTTGAAGCCCAAGCAACAGTTAATTACGCTGCGTATTATGGAGATTTTATTTCTCTTGATGATAAGAGTCAGGAACTTATTGATATCGATAGTATGAATGGGGATGGTTATTGTGATTGCTCAGAGGTTAGGGCAACTGTGTTTTTGGGGGCAATAGATATATACCTAGATCCCCAGTTATCTCCAGAGAATCTTAGCGTTCATATGCAGTACTTTAGTGCAAACAATACTAACGTTTCAGGGGTCGTTGAGGTAAAGAGTGCTACTATTTTAGAGTGACAGGATATGGACCATACCGTTGTCGAATTTCTATGAAAGGTGTTTGTTGGCAATATTCACCCTAGGTACACGCAAGCACTATTCATTGCTGCATAGCTCACCACGAAGTTGAAGCTGAAAAGACAGGATATGAACCGGAAGGAAACTTGGAAAGCTGTATGGAGCGATTCTGATAAGGATTTTTAGGTAGAGATCCGAAAGCCTTTATTTTTCATAAGGCCAGAAACAAAAAAGTCTCAGCCAAAGCTGAGACTTTTCATATCCCGTAAGGGAAATATGGCAGGGGTGGAGAGATTCGAACTCCCAACACGCGGATTTGGAATCCGCTGCTCTGCCAATTGGAGCTACACCCCTGTAGAATGCTTATATTCTAGATTTGACAAAACCTCGCATGGGCGAGGTTGTCGATATTAAGTGGCGGAGTGGACGGGACTCGAACCCGCGACCCCCGGCGTGACAGGCCGGTATTCTAACCAACTGAACTACCACTCCGCAGTGGTATCACTCGCTTGTAATCAGCAAGTGTCCAAAATTTAAAGCCTGGCGATGTCCTACTCTCACATGGGGAAGCCCCACACTACCATCGGCGCTATTTCGTTTCACTTCTGAGTTCGGCATGGAAATCAGGTGGGTCCAAAA
>Ga0207798_100307_pt1 | contig 15198 bp, 11 predicted proteins | sample TtanPargueraPR_8_FD_187278 | JGI IMG/M metagenome (GOLD analysis project Ga0207798, IMG submission 187278) | Anaerobic enrichment media microbial communities from Bioluminiscent Bay, La Parguera, Puerto Rico - Tt and E1 (SPAdes) | ecosystem: Environmental > Aquatic > Marine > Unclassified ... | reverse complement strand
CAGTTTGGTTTGGAAGGCATAAAGTTTTATTTCTGGACCAATAATATGGGACGTATTACAGGTTCGTATCAGGGAGGGAATACCGATTATGCATTTTATCTTCATACGTCGATGTACATGTTGCTGCCATGGACAGTTTTTATGCTTGTGGCCATGTATAGTGAAGTAAAGAGTCTGATTAAACTGAAAAAGACAGAAATAGCAAGGGTTGAGGTTGCAAATATCGCAGCCGTGGTTTTATTCCTGGGGATCTTAAGTGTCGCCCGACAGAAAAATCCACACTACATGCTGAGTGCCATTCCGTTTATGTTTATTATTACCGCAAAGTGGACCACCCGCTTATTTGGCCGGGAGGAGTTTGTGCGCAAAGCTAAAGTCCTTTCGATAATCCATAAGACAATAGCAGTCTCGTTCCTGGCTATCATTCCATTCCTGACGCTATTTTTCTTTCACGAAACAAGTATTCTATATTGGGTAGTGACAATTTCAATAGCTGGATCCGTTATTTACCTGGTATTGCAAAAAGGCGAACTAAAAAAGCAGCTGCTGATTTTACTCCTGGCTTCCTCGGCATTGCTGTTCACTGTAAATTATAGTTTGCTGCCAAATATGTCTAAATTTGAGACTTCGCTTGAAGCCGCAGAAATTTTTAATGAAAAGGCAGAGCCTGGAGCTACCCTTAATATTTATGGAGAGAAAGCACGTTTGTGGGAATTGCTATTTTACTCTGATTCATACGGTACTTATTTACAAACACGCGAGATGCTTGAAGATTTCTTGCCGCATCCCGGTGCCTGGATTTACACCAATGAACCCTGTTATAATGAAATGCAGGAAATGCGGATCAAAATGGAAATTGTGCACGAATTTACACAGCATAAGAAAGTTACCAGCCAGTCGATTAATTTCCTTAATCCAAAAACACGTGCCAGCCGTTTTCAGAAAATGTACCTGCTCAAATTAAAATAAAGTCGATTTTCACGCTTCCCCCCGGCATAATTGAAACCTCACAACTAAGTTTCTGGGGTACCTTCTTTTCATCATTTTTCTGCCCTTCATATTCCATTTTCTTATTGCTTGATTTTCTGTTGATTAGAAATCCTAGGAGTTTAAATATGATCTTACATTGAATTATTTTAGATAAAAATGATACAGTAGATATATAAAAAGTAGCAAAAAGGAAGATAAATTGCCCGAATATTAATAATGTGTTAAGCGATGTGTTCTTAAGCATAAAAAAGAGGGGTCTGCTCGTAAAAAATGCATTTTTTTGAGACATCTATTAAAAATAGAAGGGGTCTAAAACAAAAAATAGTAAATACATATTCAAAGAGATCATTGATCGAGGGGGTTAAAAATAAAAAGTAAATAAAACGAATTTCGAAAAGACTGTTTAACTATTAAAAATTACAATTATGAAAAAGACACTACTAATTGCTGCGAGCATGTTACTAATGGTAACCATGTTTACGCCTTCCGCAAAGGCGCAGGAATGGGATACAGGTCTTGACATTTACTCAAGTTACATTTGGCGTGGTGCCAAATTTGGATCTGGTCCGGCATTTCAGCCTTACGTTGAATTTGGAGCAGGCGGTTTCGTCATTGGTGCGTGGGGATCTGTAAGCGCTTCTTCTGATGAAGCTCTGGAAATGGACCTTTACGCCGCTTATGAATTTGCGCTTGGTGAATCGTCAACTCTGGGAATCACTTTAACCGACTACTATTTCGGTGGCGACTGGACAAAATTTTCACAGGAAGATGGAGTACACTTCCTGGAGCCAATGGTATCACTTGGATTGGGTGGATTATCGTTAACCGGTGCATACATGTTTTATGATGGAGCCGGCACTGATGGTGATGGATCTGGCGATATGTATCTCGAAGCCGCTTACGATTTTGGAACTTTCGGTTTAACGCTTGGTGGCGGTAACGGACAGTACACCGATGATACTGAGTTCAGTATCTGTAACATTGGTATAAGTACCTCAAAAGAAATTGCCATTACTGAAACCTTTACGCTGCCAGTATCTGGCGCAGTAATTCTTAACCCATCTACCGGAGGATTCTTTATTACGGTTGGATTATCCCTGTAAATCATATCGTAAGGTGCAGCCATTGGTGAGTTGAAAAGGGAAATGTGTTGCGCCTTACCCTTTAAAATTAAAATAAAAGCAAGATGAAAAAAGTTGAAGCAATCATACGCAAATCAAAATTCGAGGAAGTGAAAGAAGCACTCCACGAAGCCGGCATCGAATTCTTCTCCTTCTGGGATGTAAGAGGCGTAGGTCAGGCAAGAGAAGGCCGTGTTTACCGCGGTATTATTTACGACACCAGTTCTATCGAGCGAACTAAACTCGAAATTATTGTACGCGATAAAAACGTTGATAAGACGATTCAGGCAATTTTGGGCTCAGCGCGAACCGGTGAGATCGGTGACGGAAAGATCTTTATTCTTCCCATTGAAGAATCCTACAGGATCAGAACATCCGAATCGGGAGATGAGTCACTTTACATTAAAGGAAAAGAAGAGTAGTAACCAATAAAAGATTAGATTATCATGGAAGAGACTTTACAAGGCCTGCAAATAGGAATAGACAACATGTGGTTATTGGTTGCTGCATTTTTGGTAATGTTCATGCAACCGGGATTTGCAATGGTGGAAGCCGGGTTTACCCGCTCGAAAAACACCGCAAACATTCTGATGAAAAATTTAATGGACTTTTCTATAGGTTCATTATTATACTGGATTATCGGTTTTACAATTATGTACGGCGACTCGATCGGCGGTTTTATCGGCATGCCCGACCTGTTCTTTATGAGCGATGGTTTTGGCGATAACTACTCCGATTATGCCGACCTGTTCTTTCAGACTGTGTTTGCCGCTACCGCAGCAACCATTGTTTCGGGGGCGATGGCTGAAAGAACCGAATTCAAAGCTTACCTTATTTTTACTATTGTTATTACTGTATTGATTTACCCGGTATCGGGACACTGGACGTGGGGCGGGGGCTGGTTGAGCCAGCTTGGTTTCCATGATTTTGCCGGCTCCTCTATTGTACACTCGGTAGGAGCTTGGGTTGGTTTGGCCGGTGCTGCCATTATTGGCCCGCGTTTGGGTAAATACGGAAAAGACGGAAAACCCACAGCAATCCCGGGACACAACCTTGCAATGGGCGCATTGGGAGTATTCATCCTCTGGTTTGGCTGGTTCGGATTTAACCCTGGCTCGCAGCTTGCTGCAGCCGGAACCGACAATGCCGTAGCTATTGGCCATATTGCCGTTACAACAAACCTGGCTGCTGCAGCCGGTGCTGTTACCGCAATGTTAGTGGCCTGGGCGCGTTACAAACGTCCTTCGTTATCCATTTCACTGAACGGTGCGTTAGCCGGTTTGGTAGCGATTACTGCCGGATGTGATGCTGTTGATCCTGTTGGTGCGGTATTGATTGGTACAATCGCCGGATTTGTACTGCCGTTTGCCGTGGAGTTTATCGACAAAATACTGAAAGTTGATGACCCGGTAGGCGCCATTTCTGTGCACGGTGTCAGCGGTGCTTTCGGTACGCTGGCGGTTGGTTTATTCTCAACTTCTGAAGGTTTGTTCTACGGTGGTGGTGCAAAATTGCTGGGTATTCAGGCCATTGGCGTACTTGCCTTTTTTGCCTGGGCATTTGGTTTAGGATTGTTATTATTCTTCATCCTGAAGAAAGCAAATATTCTGCGCGTTTCTAAGCGCATTGAAGAAGAAGGCCTCGACGTTTATGAACACGGAGAAAGTGCCTACAATTAAGCTTCTTCAGCTTTTAAGTCTGTAGCTGTCTGTTTATGGCCCCGTCACAGGGCGGGGCCTTTATTCAGACAAGTTCAGGAAAACGAAATTAACTGACGCAAAATAATCAATGAAGGTCAAGGGTAGTTTTACAGTTAGTTAAGTTAGATTAGAAAAACAGGACCGGTTGTCAAATGGCAGCCGGTTTTTTGTTGATAAATACTACAGTGATTTGAACGGTGAAAACAAGTGATCGTTATTTTTGCTGACGCTTAAAATTCTGAAAGTTATGATACAGACATGGTTCGAAAGTAAAGTAAAATACAACAAATTAAGCGAGAGTGGGAAAGAACAACTGGTGACAGAGAATTTTCTGCTTGATGCCGTTTCCTACACCGATGCTGAAACACGCATTATCCGGAAAATGCAGGAAATCATGAAAGGCGGCGAGTTTACTATTGTAGATATAAAAAAATCGCGGATTGCAGAGGTATTTCCCTATGAGAACGGGGAGTGGTGGTTTAAAGCTACCATTAACCTGGTTACGGTGGATGAGGAAGCCGGACGTGAAAAAAAGCTGCGAACCTATTATTTGTTAATGGCCGATGATATTAAAGAAGCACTCCATCGTCTGGAAGAAAGCCTCGATTTTCTGGTTATACCTTATGTTGTTTCAGCCATGGCAGTAAGCACCATTGTTGATGTATTCCCATACGAAGCTTCCGAATCTCAAATTCCATCGGGCTACGTGCCGTTCGATAATGAAAGCCGAAAGGACAACCCGATTTTTACCGATGGACAAAATCCGTACGAGGAAGGAGAGGATAACCCGGAGGAGGATGAATAAAGTCGGAAGAGTAGAGGTTCTTCCAAAAATTTATTTCAACAAATATTCTGCTCCAATAAGTATTAGTATCACCGCAACAATCAGGATGTAAGTCCAAATACTTGCAAAATTAAAGGTCCATCCGGTTTGTGTTATTTTGGGAACGATTAACCTGGGGTCCTTTTTATTGAAATAAAATAAACCTCTCCAGTTGCCCGGATTTTTGTGCATATTGTCAAGAATCTGCTTGTGAATTTTCGATTTCATTTTTTTGAAATTAAACGGCTGCGTATGTGCACCCTTATTTTTCTTTAAGCTGGTAAAAGGTTCCTCTTTCTTGTTCTACCGTCTCAATTTTCTGCTCTGCTTCCAGCACATCCAGGTATTTATTAATTTCATGGATATGTACCCCTAATATTATGGTTAAGTCGTTGAGGGTACATGGCCTGCGTGTAATGGTTTCAATTATTGCATTTTCTGTATCTGTCCTGTATGACGGTATTTTCTTTCTTCCTGCTGAAGCTGCAATTATTTTTACCTGGCTTAATTGCCAAAAATCGATTACCCGCTGTAATTCTTCTCTCGTTGCCGCCTTTAAATTCGGAAGTGTTCCCGGTCTGTCCAGTGTGTTCAACTGTACTGATTCAGGCTTTATTTTTAAGATTACTTTTTTGAGTGCTGCCAATTCATTTTCAGCATCATTAAAACCGGGTAGAACAAATATTTCAAGCCAAATTTCACCTTTAAATTCTTTTCTAAAATCAACCAGCCCTTGTATATATTTGTCAATACGCAATGTTTTTACAGGTCTATTTATTTTTTGGAAAACGTCCCCTGTCGCCGAATCAAGAGATGGAAGAACAACATCAGCCAGAAGCAGTGCTTCCCGAACATTTTTGTCGAATAAAAGCGTTCCATTTGTTAAAACAGCAATCGGAATGCCCGGCTTAATTTTTTTAATGAATTCCAGTATTTCACCAATGTAAATATTTAGTGTGGGCTCTCCTGAACCTGAAAAAGTAATATAATCAGGATCAGGTTGGGTTTTGAAATATTCGGTTAATTCATTTTTGATTTTGTGTATATTGATATACTCCATGCGTTCGAGGGTAAGTTTTGTGGTTTTACCAACTTCGCAATACACACAATCAAGCGAACATACTTTTTTAGGAACTAAATCAACCCCCAGTGACATTCCTAATCTTCGAGACGGAACAGGACCAAATAAATACTTATACATTTCCTTTCCTGTTTTTCAGTAATTCTTCGTGCACCATTGTTTTACCGCATTTTGGGCATTTTAGTTTGGTGCACTTTACTCCCTGCCTATGTGGAATCTTTTCTCCACATTTGGCGCAGATACAAAATCCTCCGGGGCCAAAACTTCCGCCCTTGTTTCGTCCTCTTCCTCCCCCGGTTCTTAATCCTTTGCCGTATCCGGTTTTATTATCTATACTCATTTTTCTTTTCAGTCCGGCGTGCGTATTCTATCTTTCGTGAAGAACATGATAAGTTACCATTTTTAAGGGAGAATTGAGCATAGGTTTGTAAAAATCAATCTTGTTTTTAGCTCATCAGGCTAGCAGGAATGTTCGCAGATCTTTGCATTGGGTAAAGTCTGCGTTAATTTCGACCAGCACCAGGCGATCGATATTACAATCGATTTCAAACTTCAGGCGCCTGAATTCATCCAGCGCTTTATGGAAACGTGCCAAATCCAATTCCGACTTTGCTTCCGGATGGTTAAAATCATACTTCTGTGTTGAAAATACGCCCAGCCCGATGTGTGGGTCGAAAGGTAAATCGGTACGAAGATGAGGCGACAAAATATCGGTGTACAATTCATCATGTAGTCGTACGACTTTTTCTTTCCCTTTGCCCGCTCCCAGAAACATCCAGTGGTCCCGGGTTTTTTCAATGGTATTAAAACGAACTTCAAACTTTACCCATTTATGCAGTACCATATTGATATGGTTTTCCAGTTTTTTTCTGCCGATTTCAACAGGGATTGGAAAAACAAACGGCAGGTGGGGTGGAAGGAGAAAATGCCAGGGATCGTATTTTCTGCGAAACGAATGAAAAGCTTCGTTATCGATATTCGGGTAATATACTAATGCAAAATACATTTATGCGATGATGTATTACTTCAATTCGTAACAAACCAGTTCATCGCGGTTGGTTCCTGTGATGACGTATAACTGGCCGGGTGTTAAAGCACCAATGCTAAATGCGCTGTTTCCCCGGAAAGGGAAGCCGTCGTATTGTTTGCCGTTATTATCGAAGAGATAAATTCGCTTGTCTTTGCTGTCGGTTATTCCCACCATTCTTCGCTCAGTAGAAAACGAATAAATATTGGGTGCCACGGTAATTGTATTGTCCAGTTTTTCTTCATAGATCTTACGGCCGTTCTCGTCCACTACTTCCAGCCTGTTGTCATCCACAAATACAAAGTCGGGCGTTTTGTTGCCATCCAGGTCGTCCGCCAAAAAATAATGCGACTCGCTCAGGTCTCCCTTGGTTTTTTCGGCATATTTTCCATCGAAAAACAAGTAAAACACCTTGCCATTTTTATCGTCTGCCACAATTTTTGGTGTGCCGTCGAGGTTCAGAACCAGCGGATTCTTCGAATTTTCGAAACGTGCCGAAACATTTACTCGGGTTTGTCCTCGCCGGTCCTGAATATAAATTTTGTCTTTGTCTTTAAATACAATGTAATCGCGGTTGCTTACCCTGAAATGCTGAACAGGTGTTTTTACCGTATTTTGGGTTTGTTTGAATTCCCAACCGCTAACCACTTTCCCGATTTGGTCGTAAGCCAGCACTTTCCGGTTTTCGAAGGCGATGAAATAGCGGTATTTGCGGTTGTTGTCGTAATCGAAGACATTCACCCCATTGGTAGCCGGTGAGTCGAATACCACAGGCAAGCCACTTACATTGCTTCCGGTTCTGTCGATCAGGTAGAGCTTCTCTTTGGTATTGAACAGGTACTGCAGGTTCCCGTTACGGTAGACATCTACCTGGTGGATCTCGCTCATTATTCTTCCGCTGATCGGGATGGTCCAGATGATGGTTCCGTCAGCCGCTATCAAGTGCAGCCTGTTCTTTTCGTCCTGGACGATTATTTCTTTTACTGCAGGATTGTTATGGTTGGTCACAAGCGTAGGTTTGGTTGCCACCTGCGCACCCAGATCGACCTTCCAAAGTGAACGGCCATCAGATTTAGGTTGGTCGTATAGACCCAGGTTAATAGTATTGAAATAGATGTCGCGTTCGCAAACCAGTTGCCAACTCAATCCGTAAAATTTTCGTAATGTTTCACCGTTGGCTGCAATGGTCTTGTTCATTTCGCTATTGAACAACCTTTTGCTGATCGGTAGGATACGACTGATATTGGCGAATGCAGTAATGTTGGTTTTGTTCTCTGTAGTCCGCTTAAACGTTGAATAAGCGCGGTCTGCTTCCAATGTGTAATTCAGCTCCATATCTGACAGGTACTCCCGCATGGCTTTTTCAGAGCTGGCAAAAACCAGGTAGTCGTCGTAGAAAGTTGCAAACCTGGCTTTGGCAAACCGAAAACTTTCGCCCAGCCACACACCGGGCAGCGAAGGATAAGGGAATCGATACACCTTAAACGTTTTATTTTCGCCCGCTGTTACAGAAAAATACAAGGATGAAAACTCCGCTTTCTTGCTGCCTGCATAATTTTGCAGCATTAAATCAAAATTCTCCCGGTTTTCTTTTTTCGAACGGATCTTAACGATAAATAAGGTGGTAAGTTCATCTTCAGAGTTGATATCGGTAATGGCTGCCACCACCTGATTATCCAGCATGTTTCGAAGAGTGGTTCGGCTCTCATTGCCCAGATGGCGTTCTATTTTTTTGAGGTTTTCTTCACGGTTGTAAAAATTATTCGAGTGCACAAAATAGTCAATCAGATTTTCGAAAAAACGGTCGCGATCGGAGAAACTAAAACCAATAAAAAAAGAGGTGTTCCGTGGCAGCATTTTATCAGCTTCACAGCTTTGGGGCTGCTGGCCGTCGAAAACAGTTACAAAATGGTTCAACGAATCATCGGCAGCAGTTATGCCGTTCAGTGTGATGTATTTATCATGAAAAGTCATGTCCATTTCGCTCCAGCCGGCGTAATTCTTTAAGCCGGTTATTTCGCGGCGCAAATTGTGGCGAACGGTTTCTCCAAATTCGTTTACTTCGGTTTTGGTAGTGCCGTTGAGAATGTGGGACCACAATTCCGGGAAACGATCGTGATTAATGTACCACGAAAAGTCGGTATTTGAGCTCGCAGTTTTATTTACTCGGTTAAAGTTGCGAATGTTCGTCAGGTTTTCAGAACCCAACTGACGGATACTTTTATCCACTAAAATCGATTCGGGACTGATGATCACCAGACCGCCGGCAGCGCAATAATGCAGACTTTTACCTTCGGCATTGGTAATACTGAAAACTTTGTGACTGCTGTATTTTCTTTCCTGCGGTGTTATGCCCGAAACATCCATCAAGTTTTCGAGCAGAATTTCCAGCCCCTTCAGTTCTTCAGCACTTCTTATTTTGCTGATCAGAACAGGTTGCAGTTTATCTTCGCCAACAAAATCGAAGGCAAGGATTACAGGTCGTTTTGCCAAGCTGTTTTGAATTTCTTTGGTTTCTGAAATTGTTGTGGTGGTTTTTACCATATTTTGCAGGGCTTCATTCATGCTGTTTATTCCCGCAAATTCTTTTACCAATGGATGATCCGACGGAATGGCTTTGATCGAACTGGCTTCCACAAAAAAAGGCGAGGATACCGGCACTGCCTTATAAAGTGAGCTTTCTTTTCGGAAAACTGAACGGTCTTTGGCGAAATAAAGTACGGCTGCCAGTGCAAGGATCAAGGCGCCTGAGATTATGATGATGAGGCTCCGTTTCATTTGAGTGTTCTGTTTTGCTCAAAAATACGATTAAGTAAACGCAGCGATCCAACATTTTCGTTTATTGTATGAAAAGGAGGTTGTTAATAAACCGGTTAAAATAAAAAAGGCCGTCCGTCTGTTGACGTTCGACCTTCCCGTAATATTTTAACCAAACGGATCTTACAACGATTTAGCCACTTCCACTTCGTGGTAGGCTTCAATGTGATCACCCACCTTAATGTCGTTGAAGTTTTCGATGTTTAATCCGCACTCGTATCCGTTCTTCACTTCTTTAACGTCTTCCTTAAAACGTTTCAGCGAACCAAGGTTCCCGGTGTAGATAACAATACCGTCGCGGATTACGCGAACCTTGGCATTTCGGTTGATTTTTCCGTCGCGCACGATACAGCCGGCAACAGTACCAACTTTGGTAATTTTGAAGGTTTCAAGCACTTCAGTCGTACCCAGCACTTCTTCCTTAATGTCGGGAGAAAGCATCCCTTCCATAGCTGCCTTGATCTCGTTGATGGCATCGTAAATAATGGAGTACAAACGAATATCGATTTGTTCTTTTTCGGCCAGTTTTCGCGCATTAAGCGACGGACGCACCTGGAATCCAATCACGATGGCTTCAGAAGCTGCTGCGAGCAAAATGTCCGATTCCGAGATCTGACCAACGGCTTTGTGCTTTACGTTCACCTGAATCTCCTCGGTCGACAGTTTAATAAGTGAATCGGAAAGTGCTTCGATAGACCCGTCCACGTCACCCTTAATAATAAGGTTCAATTCCTGGAAATTACCGATGGCGATCCTTCTGCCTATTTCGTCAAGCGTAATATGTTTTTGTGTGCGTAAGCCCTGTTCTCGTGCCAGTTGTTCACGTTTATTGGTAATGTTCCGAGCCTCACGTTCACTGTCCATTACGTTAAACTTATCACCTGCCTGTGGGGCACCGTTCAATCCAAGAATGATTGCTGGTTGTGCCGGTCCTACCTCATCAATGCGCTGATTACGTTCGTTGAACATGGCTTTTACGTGACCAAAATACTGACCGGCAATGATAACATCACCCACTTTTAAGGTGCCACTTTGAATGAGTACGGTGGAAACGAAACCCCGTCCTTTGTCCAGTTCCGATTCGATGATGGTTCCCTGGGCATTTTTATCCGGGTTGGCTTTCAGCTCAAGCAGTTCAGCTTCGAGCAATACTTTTTCCATGAGTTCGTCGACACCTGTCCCGTTTTTGGCTGAGATGTCCTGCGACTGGTACTTACCTCCCCATTCTTCAACGAGGTAATTCATATTTGCCAGTTCTTCTTTTATTTTTTCAGGATTTGCACCCGGCTTGTCAATTTTATTAATGGCGAATACAATGGGAACTCCTGCTGCTGCTGCATGATTGATGGCCTCTACGGTTTGCGGCATCACATTGTCGTCGGCTGCCACAATAATAATGGCAATGTCGGTAACCTGCGCACCGCGTGCACGCATGGCGGTAAAAGCCTCGTGACCGGGAGTATCAAGGAAAGTGATATCCTTCCCGTTGTCGAGATCCACATGGTAAGCCCCGATGTGCTGGGTAATACCACCTGCCTCACCAGCAATTACGTTGGTATTACGAATGTAGTCGAGCAAGGAAGTCTTTCCGTGGTCGACGTGTCCCATTACTGTTACAATTGGCGAACGAGGCAGCAATTCTTCCTCTGGATCCTCTTCTTCTTCGATCGCTTCTGCAATGTCAACACTGACAAATTCTACCTTATATCCAAATTCTTCGGCAACAATCGAAAGTGTTTCAGCATCCAGACGCTGGTTGATCGACACAAACAGTCCGAGTGACATACAGGATGAAATGATTTCATTCACCCCAACGTTCATCATGGTAGCAAGTTCAGCAACGGTAACAAATTCAGTAACTTTCAATACATTCTGTTCCTGCATTTGCTGTTCCATGTCTGCCTGCGCTTTTTCACTTGCAGCTGCTCGTTTCTCGCGACGGTGCTTAGCTCCTTTCGATTTTCCTTTCGAGGTAAGGCGCGCGAGTGTATCTTTTATTTGCTTTTGTACGTCTTCTTCGTTAACCTCTTTTTTCAGCGGACGTTTCTTTTTGCTCCCCTGCTTGTTAACCTGGAATTTACCTTTTGGTCTTTCTCCCTGTTGTTTGTCGACATTTACACGACCCGTATCTTTCGAGATACGTTTCCTGCGTTTTTTACGCCCTTTGTCCGAGGCTGCTTCTTTTTTATCTGGCAAATCAATTTTGCCAAGAACTGTCGGGCCATTTAGTTTTTCCGATTTAGCACGGATTACATTTTCTCCCTCTGCTTTTGAACCTTCTTCTGTTTTATCTGCCTGGCGCTGTGCATCTTTTTGCTTCTGTCTTGCCTGGCGTTCTTTCTCTTTTTCTTGCTTCGACTTTTTGTCGGGTCGTGTTTTCTGGTTCATGCTCTGCAGGTCGATCTTCCCCACTACTTTTACTTCGTCCACTTTTGGAACGTCAGTTTCTAGTAATTCGTCTTCTTCCTTTTCTACAGGCTTTTCCTCTTTGGTTTCCTTTGCTTTCTTTTCGACCTTGTCCGCCGGTTTTTCTTTCTCTTCCTGAGGCTCTTCTGCTTTTTTCTTGGGTTTTCCCACCTGATCAAGGTCGATTTTATCCAGTATTTTCGGTTGTTTGGCTGCAGGTTTTTCTACTTCTTTCTCCGGCTCTTTCTCCGCTTCCGGAGTTTTTTGTTCTTTTACCTGCTCTTCTGCTTCATCCCCTGCAGGTTCTTCGTCTCCGTCAATCGAGATGACCTCTTTTTTGGGACGATGACTTTTCAGACTGATTTTTTCTGATTCTTTCTTCAGTGAAATATCAATCTTGTACTCTTGTTCGAGCAGTTTAACGGCTTCGAGCGATACTTTGGTGTTGGGATTCGAGTCAATCTCGTATCCTTTTTTATGCAGAAATTCAACAATTGTATGAATTCCAACATTGAATTCTCTTGCAAGTTTACTAAGCCTTATTGTGTTCCCTGCTACCATAAATATTTTTTTACTTTCTTTTTAAATGTACGCTCTGTTTTAACAGCGCCTCATTTTATTCAAATTCCGCTTTCAGAACCTTTAGCACGTCATCGATCGTTTCTTCTTCCAGATCGGTACGTTTAATCAGGTCTTCCCGCGAAAGATTCAATACGTTTTTAGCGGTGTCGCAACCAATAGCCTTCAGTGCATCGATTACCCAGTCTTCAATTTCATCGGCAAATTCATCCAGGTTAACGTCTTCGTCATCTTCTTCCATTTCACGGTATACGTCAATTTCGTATCCGGTAAGCTGGCTTGCCAGTCGAATATTAAGACCTCCTTTACCTATGGCCAGTGAAACTTCCTCGGGCCGCAGGTAGACTTCCGCTTTTTTCTCTTCTTCCAGTATTTTAATCGAATTAATTTTAGCTGGATTCAGTGCTCGCTTAATATACAACTGAAGGTTATTCGAGAAATTGATTACATCGATATTCTCGTTTCTCAACTCGCGTACGATGCCATGAATTCTTGATCCTTTCATACCTACGCAGGCTCCAACCGGGTCAATTCTTTCATCATACGACTCAACCGCTACTTTTGCTCTTTCGCCGGGCACACGAACGATCTTCTTAATGGTGATCAGCCCGTCGAATATTTCCGGTATCTCGAGTTCAAATAAACGCTCGAGGAAAGCCGGTGCCGTACGCGAAAGAATAATAAGCGGATTATTGTTGCGGAGTTCCACCTTGTACACAATAGCGCGAACGTTATCGCCTTTGCGGAAGTAATCAGACGGAATCTGTTCCGACTTGGGAAGGATTAGTTCGTTTCCTTCGTCATCCAGGATCAGGATTTCTTTTTTCCAAACCTGGTATACTTCACCGGTTACAATATCGCCAATTTTATCTTTATATTTCCCGTAGATATGGTCTTTTTCCAGTTCCAGAATTTTGCTGGCCAGGTTCTGACGCAGGTTCAAAATTGCGCGTCTTCCAAAATCGGCCAGTTTTACTTCGTCGGTAACTTCCTCTCCAACCTCGTAATCCTCATCAATTTTTAAAGCATCCGAAAGCGTAATCTGCAGGTTGGGATCTTCCAGTTCTCCATCCTCAACCACTTCACGGTTTCTCCAGATCTCAAAGTCACCTTTGTCGATGTTGATGATCACATCGAAATTTTCATCGGTGCCATACTGACGGATAAGTACACTGCGGAACACTTCCTCCAGCACACTCATCATCGTTACCCTGTCAATGTTCTTCAGCTCCTTGAATTCAGCAAAAGTATCTATCAGGTTTATATTTTCCATTTCAATTTTATTTAAATGAAATTACCGCTTTCGCACTTTTAATTTCGTTGTATTTAAATTTATGTTCTCTCACTACCAATTGCTTTTTTTTGTGCCCTTCCACTTTTTCACGACCCGAGGTTTCGAGAACGAATCCTTCGTCGTCGGTCACTTTTAGCGTACCTTCCAGTTTTTCTCCTTCTTCACTGAGCACCTCAATCGGACGGCCGGTGTATTTGATGAATTGCTCGCGCACCTTGAAACCCTCTGTTAGCCCCGGTGAAGAGACTTCCAGTGCGAAATCTTCCGCATCACGATCGAGGCTGTGTTCCACATGCCGGCTGATCTCGATACACTTTTCAATGGTCATGCCGTTGAACCCATCCACAAAAACATGAATACGGTTATTCGTGCTTACGCTGATGTCAACGATAAACATCTCATCGTCAAGCTTTTCTTTAACCAGTTTCTCTATGTAAGCTTTGGCAATCATCAACTTTCTATCCAATAAAATAGGGAACCCGAGGTCCCCTAAAAACAGTTTTTAGAAAATTCTCGGCAAAAATAGTAAAATAATTGAACTTTGACAAATAACTTTTATGTGCTTAAACAATTGATTTAAAGGTATAAAATCTTTCCGGTCATCCCTCTTTTTCACTTGTACGAAAAGCGAAAAATCAGGCCTATCTTTCACAAAATCAATAGATTTTGGGATAAGGTAAAGTTTTGTACTTTTAAGCAGGCTGAAACACGCATATTTGTGAGCAACACCCGTTTAAATAAGAAAAAGATAATAAACGATCCGGTCTTTGGGTTTATCAACCTGCAATCGGAAACCGTGTTCGACCTGCTCGAGCATCCTTTTTTTCAGCGATTGCGAAGGATAAAACAACTTGGACTTTCGTACCTGGTTTTCCCGGGAGCGAACCATACACGCTTCGAACATGCACTGGGCGCCAGTCATTTAATGCGTCAGGCAATCAATACCTTGCGATTGAAAGGACATCGAATCAACGATGAAGAAGCCGAGGCTGTAACCATTGCCATTTTACTTCACGATATTGGTCATGCTCCTTTTTCTCATGTACTGGAAAATTCGCTGGTAAACATTTCGCACGAAGACATTTCATTGCTGATCATGCAAGAACTGAACACCGAGTTTAACGGCAAATTGGATCTTGCCATCGAGATTTTCACCAATAACTACAAAAAACAGTTTCTGCACCAGCTTGTGGCCAGTCAGCTCGATATGGACCGGCTGGATTACCTGAGCCGCGACAGCTTTTTTACGGGCGTCGCGGAAGGAACGGTGGGCATTGAACGAATCATTAAAATGTTGAACGTTTTCGAAGATAAACTGGTTGTAGATGTGAAAGGCATTTATTCCATCGAAAAATTCCTG
>Ga0207798_100306_pt1 | contig 15205 bp, 21 predicted proteins | sample TtanPargueraPR_8_FD_187278 | JGI IMG/M metagenome (GOLD analysis project Ga0207798, IMG submission 187278) | Anaerobic enrichment media microbial communities from Bioluminiscent Bay, La Parguera, Puerto Rico - Tt and E1 (SPAdes) | ecosystem: Environmental > Aquatic > Marine > Unclassified ... | reverse complement strand
GGCACAGAACAGGACAATGGCCCCGAGGATGTCGAGGCCGCCGAGAAAGCGGTTCAGGGAGAAGTTCACTTCTACCCCTTTGATGGTTTTGATGTTGTCTTCGATGGTGCCGCCGCCACTCAGGTTGGTGCTGAACAGGGCGCGCACTTCGCCTTTGATGTCGTTGATCTTGGCCTGGTAGTCGGCCATGACCTGGTCGTAGTCGTCGGTGGGGTCGGTCAGTTCGGTGTCGATGGCGTTGCCACTCCAGTTGATGGCGGGTTCTTCGCCGTCGCCGTCTCCATCCCCCTCTCCGCTGCCGTTTCCATTTCCTCCACCACCACCGCCGCCGGGGATGTTGCCGATGGCGTCGGTGATGGCTTTGGTGCCGTCTTTGATCTGTTTGCCGATGCCTTTGAGGGTTTCGTTGATGTTGTCGGTGTTGGTGTTGCCCCGGCCCAGGAGTTTTTTGATGTCCTGGAGCTGGCCGGTGATGCCGGTGATGTCGCCCTGGCCGTCGCCGTCACTGTCGCCGTTGTTGGGGTCGTTGGGGCCGCCGGGCTGGTCGTCGTCGCCGGGTTTTCTGAGCGGCAGGCAGGCGAAGCCGCCCCATTGGTTTTGGGTGAGGACGTCGGTTCCGGAACACTTGGGCGGGTTGTAGGCGTTCGGGAAGCAGGATTCGACGGTGGTGTTGCCTTTCTGGACGACGCCCCAGGTGAAGTCACTGGGGCAGTTGTTCTCGGGTTCGCCGCAGACCAGGACGGCTTCTCCACCGTAGCCGGCAACGCCTTTGAAGTCGGGGTGGTCGGGGCCGCACTGGGGTTCGTCGGGGTCTTTTTCGACTTCGTCGATGCAGAAGCCGTCGAGGCCGATGCCCTGGCATTCGGGGACGCAGTAGGCGCCCTGGTCGGTTTGGACTTCGAAGAGGCCTTCCAGCTTGCACTCGCCCGGTTCGCGGTTGCGCATGCATTGGGCTGGCGCGGGTGTGCCTGAACCGCTTTCGGGGTCGTAGGCGCCGGTGGCCGGGATATAGCCTTCGGAACAGACGCCACATTCAGCGCCATCCGGGACGCCGCCTTCGTGGGTTCGTTGGGCGCAGGGCTCAAGAGGGGTGGCAACGACACGGGCACCCCCGCGCCAGACGTAATAAGTGATGCCATTTTCAACAAAGCGGACTTCTTTGGGGTCGCTGTATTGTTGAACGGTGCAATTCATTTCGGGATAGCGTGTTTCGCACTGAGGAATGTAGGCCTGGGCCTGTTCGGCGATCTGTGAGCCGGGCGAATCACCGCAGCCACCTTGAGAGGTGCAGTTCTTACTACCTGTCTTTGACCAGTGGACGATCTGCCCTTCCTGGAGCGGCGGAAAGCCCGCATGGGCGTCATCCACCAGGGCGATGATGAGCAGGCCGAGCAGGAGAAGTGAAAGCCAGATGCGGAGGTTCGTTTTCATGGGGCACCAATAAAAAGGGCCGGTGGTCCGGCCCTCTGGGTTTGCGTCAGTTACCGTTGTAGCCGAGGGCGAACATCGAGGCCCAGAGGGCCCCGATCAGCACTCCGGTAAACATTTACCGGCGCAGGATGCTGACGATCATGCCCAGGCCGGTGACGATGGCCACCAGGGCAATCACGCCAAGCACCGCGGCGGTGACGTTACCGGTTCCATCCGCGAACGCGTCGTTGATGGCCTGGGTGTGGTCTACCGCTGCCGCTGTACCGGCTGCCATGCCGGCGACGATGGCGGTGCCGATTTTGGCACCACGTCGGCCCCAGCGGGCGCGGGCCATGGCCCAGGTTTTTCCGTTGGCTTGCTTTTCCATTTCGATAAGTTGAGACATTGCTGTGTTCTCCGGGTTTGGTTTTATGAGACCTTTCGCATGACCTGCACGACTCGGCTCAGTCCGATGCCCACGGCCCAGAACACCAGGCCGGAGCCCATCACCAGGCCGATCATGGCCGGGTCGGGCGAAAGGTATTCAGCAAAGACGGTTTCGATGTCTTGTTGCTGAATCTGTTGCACCGTCCAGGTACCGCCGTTGCAGGCCATGACCGCGTTGCCGTTGATGACTTCGCTGGTCAGGGTGCCGGTGCATTGGTAGTTCTGGACGGTGGTCACCAGTCTTCTCCTTTCACGGGGCAGCCATTGGCTTCGATGTACTCAGCAATGGTGCTGTCGATCTCGGACGTGGCGTAGGCTATTCCACCCAGGAAGGCGAAGATCATCAGCCCGGCCAGGAAGAGCAGCGATTCCCAGTGTTGGCGAAGAAAGGTGAGCGCCTGAGTCATGCGTGTGCCCTCAGGCTGAGGTTCGCGGGAAGGTGCAGCGGGAGTTTGGCCCGTCGCACTTTCACCTGATTGGCCTTCCGGGCTTTCCTGGAAGGCAATTCGCAGTAACAGGCTTTGCAGGGCTGCTGGATTTTTCCTCCACTGGTGTAGAAGAATTCGGAGTCTTCGGGCCAGTACTCGTTGCATTTGGTGCAACGGCGTTCTGTCCCCAGTTCGGTGCGTATGACTTTTGCGACCATGGTGTTGATCTCCTTTTCCGGCAGCCTTGCGTTACCTGATTACGCCGTTTTCTTGATTGCTTCCTGGGGCTTGAGCTCCAAGGCCTTGAAGGTGACCTTGCCGCCCTGCCCGGCTTTCATCTGGGCTTTGACGGTGAACATCGCTGGCAGGCGGTCAGCGTGGTTGCGCAGCTGGTCAATGTGCTTGTAGTCGCAGGCGATTTTCATCACTTCGTTGCCGACGCGGTTTTCGTCGTTGGCTTCAGCAGGTGCATAGGCCCACAGGGAGCCGCCTTTGTTGCCGTCGATGTCGTAGCGGGTGGCGCCGATGACCATCAAGTTCAGGTGGTTTTCCATGGTTTCTGTCCTCTTGGTTTCGTTTGGGTGTTGCTGGTGTTTGATTTAATCCCGGTGTCCGGGAAGTGATTTAATCGGCCCCTTGTGGTCTTCTTTGCAGCTTTCACACAGGTGCCGTTCTTCAAGGTTTTCGTTGATAAAAAGGGGCTCAGCTGGTTGTTGTCCGCACCAGTCGCAAATAGGTTGATCGGGATTTGCGACCCCTTCGGGGCGGGCTCTACTCGCTGCGCTCCTGGACACTAAGGTGTCCACCCTTACGGGTAACGATCCCTGTCGCCTTCGGTCACTCGTGTGCCCTGCGCGCTCCGCTTGCTGCCTTTGCTCATGGTTCGGAATCAAGGGGCGGGCGTCCTCCCCCGGCATCCTCACCACTCCTTCTGCGCACTGTGGGCCACTCACTGACCGCCACAAGGCCAGGGGGCCTTTGGCCCTGGCGCTGCGCGCCAGCCTTGCAGCGCTCACTGAGCACCCCCCTTTTCGTGCGCGAGTGGTGACGATGACGGGGGCGGACTCGAGGGCTTTTCAGGGTGTTTGGCCTGTTTGCCAAAGTTCGGGCAGCCGGCCTCTAGCCAGGCGCGCAGCACGGAACCTCCGAGGGTCCAGAGGTCGGTGCCGCGCTGGATGGCTTCCTGCTGCAATTGCAGGTAGATGGAGGACGGGGCGCACACGTAGAAACGGCGCTCTTTGTCTTCTACCTGGTCTTTTCTCGGCGGTATGTGGGTCATGGTTGGGTCTCCGTGACGTTGGGTAAGTCCAGGTGGCCGCAGTCCCAGGCGTCCCTCAGTTGGATGAGGCGGTCAAACGCCGGGCTGTGGTAGCCGCTGGCTTCCAGTTCCTGGATCAGGGCGTCGGTGAAGCCGGCTTTGCAGCGGGCCATGTAGTCGCACGGGTAGTCGGTGCGCACTTCCTGCAGGTGGCTCAGCCTCTGCAGAAGGTTGGATAAAAGACCTTCCAGGGTGGCTGGGGTGAGTGCAGAGGACGGGCGCGGGCCCTGGAAGGCAAAACTGGCGGCTTTGATGGCGCGGTTCATGCCTGGGTCGTGGCGGTGGTATCTCATGCGGTCATCCCCCACGCCGGTGCATTGACGATGAAAACGGCCCGGGCAAATCCGGACGGGGTACGGCTGCGGATGTTCTTGCGTTCCGGTCCCGGGGCACAGCGATGAATGCGGTTATCCGGCTGTCTGTCGGTCTCAAGGGGAACGGGTTCAGGCATGACAAAGCCTCCGCCGGTCCACAGACAGGTGGTTTTGGTGTAGTGGTCGTCCGGTTCCAGTCCCGCGTAGTGGTGCGGGTGGAAGATGTGGTCCGGTTTGCGCCAGTAGGTGCTGATGGTGGACACCGGGTTTTCCAGGCAGTACGGGCAGTCCTGTGACTCGGCAAACTCAACGGCCACGGCAAAACACTGGATGGACCAGGCAAGGGCTTTCAGGCCTTTGCCTTTGAACCAGCGGGCACCGGAGACGGCGAGGTGGTCGCAGGGTGGAAAGGCGGCCACGAAGATCACCTGTCGGTCTGCGAGTGCGTCCGGGAGCTGGTATGGCTGGGTCAGGTCAGCTTCATGGGCATAGATGGTGCCCGCTGGCTGCTCCAGTACCCGGAATCCCCGGTGCTGGATATCGACGATCAGGCAGTCGTAACCGGCATCGGCCCACGGTCTGGCCATAGCGCCGGAATAGTCGAACAGAAACACAGCCAGAGCTTTCATGAGTGCACCTCCAACACGACACCGTTACGGCGGGTGCCGGGTTTAACACCCAGGGTGTTGAGTTGTTCCGGGCGCAGCAGTACCGAACGGGGCTTGTGGCCCTTGGCGCGCTCGAAATAGGTGATGAACCGGTCGATGTAGTCCAGCAGGTTGATGGCCTGTTTGGTTTGCCGGAACTCGCTGACGGGCTGGATGGGCTTGTGGATCATGCCCTCCCCTGGCTTGCCGTAAGTTACCTGGATCATGCGGCAGCCCTCAGTGCGGTGCAGGCCTGCCCTACTGCCCAGGCGTCAAAGTCGCGGGTGTCGTCCTGGTGGTAGAACTCAATCAGGATGCGAATGCAGCGGCAGGTGTACCAGTACAGGTCTGAATCCACCCTATAGAAGGCATCGCGCATGCCCTGGAGCTTGGTCAGTCCGTCGATGCTGGTTTCGAAATCGCGCTGCTTCACGTTGAACACGGCGAGATCGAATACCACGCGTACGCTTTGTTCCTTTTCTTTGCGCAGTTCCGGGGTCATGGTCATACCTCCCCTTCTTCCATCTGGCGAAGCAGACGGACGATATCGACCATGCGGTGACGACCAATCTTGTAGGTCGGGATGTAGGCGCGTTTGATCCAGCCTTCTACAACCCCGGCTTCCACACGCACCCACTCTGCGAACTCCCGCCACTCCATAAGCGGTGGCCAATTCAGGTCTTTGATGCGTTCGGCCAGCTGGTCGTCTATCATGTTCATTAGTTCAATTCCGTTCATTACTGGACAGTTTCACTTCATTTATTGAAGTCACATATGCAATTTAGACCACTTCAATAGTTGAAGTCAAGTATTTGTGAGAGAAGATGGGATCAATTCAGGAGAGAGCCAGGACTCTGATAAAAAAAGCTGGCGTGGACTCGATCGCACGAGAAAGCGATATTGCACACAGCCGATGGCTAAGCGTGACCTACAAAAAGGTCCGCATGAGCACTGAGGAACTAGAAGTAATACAGAAAGTATTTCCAAGCTATCGGCTTTGGCTAATCAGCGGAGAAATCGCACCAGAAATTGGACAGACGAGCCCCGAATACGATGAGGTGAACTCAAAGTTAGACAGTCACGCAAAGGGATAGCGATCACAAAAGTTGTCATGGAGAGGTGGTTCCCTAAACGTTGAATGTATATAAGGAGAAAAAGGCTTGTCCAAAAATAGCAGTAACAGGGAAGCAATCAGGAACACATTACAAACACTAAGAGAACAAGAACTCTCGACAGCTTTGATGTTGGTACCAAAGGATAAGTACGAAAGGTTTGCATTGTTTCTTGAAACGATGAGGACTTTAGATTGCCTTAACATATTTGGAAAAATCTCAGAAGATTCTCCAAGTATCAGAGTTCCAGACTTAGATATAATAAACTATGGATGGAACCTTTCACTGTGTCACCTGTATTGTGATATCGGAATAGATGGAATACCTGCCTACAAAAGCACGAAAGAAACGCGAGAACTTGCTGCCAGACTGCTACACAAATTTGGCCGGGTTGTTTTGTTAAAACGCACCTCTGACATGCTTTATCATGGCCAAATAGATATAGAAAAAGAAAATAAAAATTTAAGGATAAAATCAACAGATAAAGACCGTCTACACTTCTTAGATCAAATAGAGTTTTCTCTAGAAAAAGATCTGCACAAGAGGACCAAGGACAGCATAGGAGGCGCAATAAATGGATGGAAAATAGACGAATACAAATCAACAAACTTTAAAATACAAGAACCAGGTGCGTTCTTTCTACATCGATCAACAGAAGATATCGACAAATATTATATTAAAGACCTTGAACCTCGGATGGAAAAACTAGTTTTTCCTTGGGATTCGGGTAAAGGGATAATGACCGGATATGATGCGGAGCCTGATATTGACGATCATTTCATGGTTGATGCATTTAAAAGTGTATTGGAAATGGCATCCACGTACGGAATCCATCCTTCAATTCAGATAAATTCGATATCTGGCGCAGAGTTGATAGCAGTTTCTTCTGTAATTTTTTCTTTTCATCAAAAACATCTGAAATTTGTAGAAATTGCCACAAAAAAATTTCCCGAAGTTTCACTCGAACAAAGCTTGACTATATGGACACAGGAAAATGTTCTAATCGAGGAATTATCTAATTACACGGGGTTATCAAAAGCAAAAATTTCTAAGGTTCTAGATCTTATAACTTTTCGCGCAGAAGACAGAAATAAATTAAGAGATCACACCGCTAACTTAATACCGCTATTAATTAGAGCTGGAAACAGCAGCCTAATGAGACCCCTATCTAGTATTACTAGAAATCCGTTCCCAACAATCTCCACCATGATTGGATCGAGAATCAAGGGGTTTTCTGGCATCCTTAACACCCATAGGGAAGAGTGGTTGCGCAAAGACCTGTACCACATGTTTCTTGGCAAGCGTTATCACCGGGTTGAAGGAAACATAAAACTAAGAAAAGGGAATAAAGTGATCACTGATATTGATGGCGCTATCATCGATAAAACTTCGGGAGATCTAGCCATAATACAGATAAAATGGCAGGACTACTTCACCAATGATGTAAACAAGATTCGAAGCAAAGCCTCTAATTTTACTGATGAAATAGAGGCTTGGAGTGAAAAAGTCGAGACTTGGATTGACGAAAACGGAGTCGAAACCTTAAGAAAGGCTTTAAGATTACGAAAAGACATACCATTAAAAAAAGTCTTTCTTTTTGGCATATCAAAGACGCAGGCACGAATGGAGGGTTATGGATTTAAATTGAGCTCGAGAAACATCGCCGTTGCCAATTGGCCACTCTTCACTAGAAAACGATTTGAAGTAGGATCAACAAATCGTGTTTTTCGGGATTTATTCTACGAAATTACGGAGAACAACCGACCAGATGTCAAATTCTCACCAATCCCAATCGAAGTAAAGATCGAAGAAACAACTTTGATATACGAGGACACCTGGATCAAATTTGACACATAAAATTCAAGATACAATAATGAATATTATTAAATCAGTCAGGGTATAGATAAAATATTTTTTTACTTGGCCGATAAACAACAACCTTTTTAACCTCATGATTTTTAATTACAGATCCAGCAGCTTTTCCAAGCTTATTTAAAGAACCAACCCTAACACTATCGAGGGAGTGCTGACATCGACGTATTTCATTCACTGAGCATATACGAGCTGCTCTGTTCACTAGGTTATTCCTGACCACAAGTTCTTTCTTCTGATTAGAAATAAGAGTTAACAGATCAACCATCAAGTTAATTTTATCATGAAGATACGCTATGGCGTCGGACTCTGAGTTAACACCATAATGCTTCCAAACTGGCTCATGATGTACAATTCGATTCCTAAACTCTCTAACTGTCTTCGTAGAGTCGTGAGCAGAACGAAGCGTATTGGAAGCTCTGGCGTGAGGCCATCTGCCTTGGAACACCTTGCCTAAATTCTTTGGCCATATAAGATTATTCCCCATAAACTCTTGGTGCAATAAATATTGCCAAGTCGAAAATTCTGTCTTCGCAATTATTTCTTGATGCTTAGGGACGACATTTGAGATTTGATATCTGCTTTTTTTATCCCTTCTAACCTGGTCAGTAGCTTTAGCAAAGTTATTCCTAACGGCTTCAACTGTAAAAGGTTCTCGAAGATTTGGACTAACAAATGACTTAAAGTGCAACTTGTTTTTGCGCCACCAAAACCTACCCAGATCTTGCATCAATGCATGGTTGATAGAATTTCGCAGAGATATTTCAACCGAACAGATCAGAGGATACATCACAGACGCGACCTGCAAGTTCCATAGGTAGGCGCCAGCCAGCTCCAGATCACTAGAAGCAGAAAAGACGTTCTGATAACTACTCAATCTGTCTTGTGTGATAAGCTGATCGAATATCTCAGGCCTATAACTAATAGATCTTGGCATTAATATCCTTATTCCTTATCGTTCTTTCACGTTATTGACGACGCAGTCAACAAAGGCCTAAACTTCATCTCAAGGTTGGTGGTCAGATCCAATGAGCTTTGCTTATGACTGACCACAAAGACCAGTGTTTTCCGCCCCGGCCTCTGAGCCGGGGTTTTCGTTTCTGACAGCCTGCCGACTAATCGATAACCCCCAGCCCCAGCCCGACCAGAAGATTTGAAACCAGCACCAATCTTGGCAGGCCTTAATACATTACTCAAGACAGCAATCGGTGAGACCAAGTAACGGCAGCGCCTGTGAATAGGAACTAACAGTATAAGGACTAAGAGCGTTCTGCATAGGACTCTGCTTGAGGGTTGACCACTTGCCTCTCGGAGTGTCGTTTTGTGCGCTGAATCGGACTCCTAGATTCCATAACTACCCGTTTCTGAGCGCTTATGGTCGCTAATACACGCTTCCCACAGGTCTCATAATACCAATGCTCGAAACGGCCAAAACCGATTGCAGGTAGCTCAAAAGCGGACATTACTTTGTGGTGGGAAGCCCCAGTTTAACCTGGGGCTTATTCGGGTGAGTTAGGCGCTTGTCCTGAAGGATGAAACGCGGTCTTTCATCTCTGCCGCAAGTCTTGCAAGCTCGTGACTGGCTTCAGCCGATTGTTTAGCACCAGTAAGGTTCTGACTGGACAGGTCTACGATGTGGGTAAGATTTCCACTTACCTGTTCCGCCGCAACAGATTGCTCTTCTGAAGCACTCGCGATTTGTTCGCCCATCTGAACGATGTGATCGATAGCGTCGCCTATCCCATTCAATGATTCTGCAATCTCATCGATCAACATACGGTTTTCTTCAACCTGCTCCAGGCCTGACTGCATTACCGCAACGGTAGCCTTGCTCTCTTCAGTCAAACCACGCATGACTTCAGCAATTTCAGAGGTCGAATCCTGAGTCCTCTTCGCAAGGGACCGAACCTCATCAGCCACAACAGAGAAGCCACGGCCATGCTCTCCAGCTCTGGCTGCTTCTATAGCAGCATTCAGGGCAAGCAGGTTTGTCTGATCAGCGATGTCGTTGATCACTTGGGTTACCTTCTGGATCTCAAGGCTCTTGCTCTCAAGTGAGTTAATTTGGGTCGCGACCCGTCGTATGTCTTCAGATAGGCGATGGAGTGCTTCGCGCCCCCTTTCCCCTTTGACTCGACCATCAACGCCTTGCTCCTTGGCTGACCTGGCAGCAGATTGGGCTTCTTCTGCGCTCCTTGCAACATCATTAGACGCGGCGCTCATTTGATTCATGGCGGTTGCCACCTGGTCCGTCTGCTCGGATTGCGATTCTATGTTTCTCTCAACGCTTGCATTGATTGAGGAGAGTTCTTCTGACGCAGTTGCCACCTCATCGGATACGGTCGACAGCCTGCTGATCACCTGGTCAAACTCGTTCAACATGTAATTCAGTGAATTGGCAAGCTGAGCAATTTCATCCTTGCCTGAAATCTCAACACGCTGAGACAGATCAGATTTTTCTGCCACCGCACCCATGACCCTCATCATGGACTGAATGGGCCCTGTGATAGACATGATGATGAGTACACTTGCACCAATAGAAACGAGAGCTGCAATTGCAGCAATCGCTGGATAGAGCAACTTGCTCAGTGCGTAGAGCTCACCAACGGATTCACGCTCCTCTGATGCCACGTTAAGCTGAAGGTCTATCAGCTCGCCGATCTTCGCTACTACTGGGTCAACCACCTCATAAAGAGGGCCATCAATTTCGTTCAACTGCCCTGTAGCGTTTGCTGGAGCTGCTCTTAGAACTGCAACCGCCTCATCAATGCGTTGATCGGCACGCTCAAAAAGGACTTCCGCTTCACGGACGAGCTTTTTTTCCCTCTCTGTAAGAAAAGTGCTAGTGAATTTTTTCCAATCCGCCTGAACGGCGGCTTCAGCCTTTTTTATCTGAGAGATTGCGCTTTCAGGCGGAATCATCCCGGCATTGGCTTTGTTGATGGCATCAACAACGAGAACGGCGTAGTCATCTGATATCGCTTTGAGGTCCCTCAGAGGGACAACCCGATCGTTATAAATGCTAGTAACGCCACGATTGATATCTGAGAAAACGCTAAGGGCGTACACAGAAAGACCTGCGATAACTGAAAGCGGTATGAGCACAAGAATCGTTAACCGCAGTTTGAGTGAAAGCATGTTGAGTTGCGTCATTTACCTCTTCCTGACTGGAGCAATTCTGGTTGCGGAACTGGAATTGGTATATACGCATGTTAAAGCTACAGGCTCAAGTCACTAAGCAAAAAAATACCCTCATAATTCGTTGCGAAACATACGACGAGGCCTGAAATCAGCTGTCCCATTGACTACCGCCGTGTCCCTCAGTACCCATTACCGATTGGAACGAATACGCAAGTAGCTGATTTTGAACGCCTCACACAGGTCTCATAAAACGGTGCTCTTCAACACCCATAGAGTAAGCACGCCGCGCCTTATTCCATACGAGTATTTCGCACCAGCACAAGTTATCATTTATGATAACCACCAAGGAAATGGGAGATAGGATGGCTTGGGAAATTGAGCTTTACGGAAAGGTAGACGAAGACCTGGCAGCAATGCCGCCCAAAATTCAGGCGCGAATGATTCGCCTGATGGAGCTGATGGAAAAGCACGGCGCCAACCTTGGGGAGCCGCACACCAAGCCCCTGGGTGACGAGCTGTTCGAGATCCGGGCCAAGGCTAAAGAGGGGATCGGCAGAGGTATTTTCTGCTACATGCAGGGAAAACGAATCGTGGTACTGCACGTATTTGTGAAGAAAGACCAGAAGACGCCAAAGAAAGACCTGGAGCTCGCGAAAGAGCGATTAAAGGAGGTCAGGAAATGAAAAGCTTTAACGACTTTAAGAAGAAAGCACTGGAAAACCCCGAGGTCCGGAAGGAGTATGACGCCCTCCAGGACGAGTTCAACCTGATTGATCAGCTGGTCACCATGAGGACTTCAGCCGGTCTTACCCAGGAGGAGGTTGCCAATAAGTTGGGCACCAATAAAAGCAACATCTCCAGGCTTGAGCATGGCAAAGGGAACCCGAGCTGGAGCACGCTTAACAAATACGCTGCCGCCTGTGGGTTTAGGGTGAAGCTGGAAGCCGTAGAAGACAACCGGGCATCCGCTTGATGTCGGTTGCCCCCTTGCCTACCGCCGTGTACCTTAGTGCCCGTTAACGACTGGACAGAATACGCAAGTAGCTGATTTTGAACGTCTGTGCCCTTTAATGAACACCTCACACAGGTCTCATAATGCTGGGGTCGGCGGTTCGACTCCGCCCCTTGCTACCAGAATTCAAAGGGTTACAGCTCACGCTGTAGCCCTTTTTTTGTGGCTGTCCCCTTTTTGAACCCCGGTTGCCCACAACAACTTTGCCGGCGCTATTGCACCCCGAAACACACTGTCAATCACGGTCAGTGAATGCCGGATGGAGAAGCTATTGAGGATGCTTCCGCTCTGAACATAAAGACCAGTTCAGAATCAGATAGCCGCCATCAGAGACGGTTAGTCGGGAACTGTCAGTATCAGCGGGCAAAAGAACCTGGTGAGCGTCCCCTTTTAAGAGCAACGAGAAAGAAACAAATCCCTTTGGACGACACGCCTGCTTCCCATGCAGAAGTACCAGGCTCCGCAATAGAGCATTCTCAACGACACCGTGATGCGAACTGGCTAGAACCCCAGATACCGGTGCAGCAGCAGCTCCTGATATTGATCAATGTGTTTGCTGTTGATTTCAACGATCCGGCCTTTCGCACTGAGGCGATCAAAGCATTCGTCAAACCGACTGGCAAGCTCCTCACTTCGGAAAACCACTTTGTAAGGAGTAGGGTTGAAAACCGGATAGAATACAAAATCGTCCAGCTCTTTTGGCCAACTCTCCACAAAAAAGGATAAGCGGATAAAGCGGTGCCATTAAACAACCTTTGACATTCCGCCGCGACGAAAACCGTTATCATTCAGCTTTGTTTTCATCAAGGTGCTGATGCCATGCAACTCAAGTCGCAGATGGTGGTGTGGCTGGCCGTCGTTTTCGTCCCTGTGGTGCTCGCCTTTGCCGCAGCAACCGTCAAAGCTGCATTGCTGTCTATCGGAGTGTTCTGGGGCGCCCTGTCCCTCTTCTTTTACGGTGAAATCCGGAGCTATCTGACGCAGCGCAAGAAAGGCCCGTAACGGATACTCGAATCCAGGTCAGCCATTAGTCGCGGTCATCATAGGATTCGCAATCACGAATAGCTCTACGGAACTCCGGTGCCAATCGCCCCGCACCGAAGCGGTGTGACACATACAACGAAAGATCTACCCACGCCGCGGTTCGCACGTAGAACGGCTTTTCATACCCCGCCATCAAATGGTCGATAAGAACCGCCGGTAAAACCACGATATCAGCGCGGCCAAGCTTCACCATATCAACGGCCTGCTTCCATTCAGCCACCATGACCGCACTGGCGTTGTCTCCCTGAAGAAACTGGTTGCCTATGAACCGACGCACAAAGGCATAACGCAGGCCGGACACCTGGCGCAAAGGCGGATATTGCTCCAAAAACAGATACACGTACTCGGTCTGGAACAGCCTGCCACCAAAATCGGCATATTGGTCGCGGTCTGCCGTCTGCACAAGAGGCAACCCAATCGCCAATTCTCCCTTCTCCAACTGAAAAAGAATTCTCGCCAGCGGCATCTCAATAAACTGGAAGTTCCCTTCCACCCGATCAAAGACGCAGCGGTAAATGTCGGCAAAGCGGCCAACCAGCGAGCCGTTCTCAACGCCAATTTCCCGCAGGATCCCCTCAAAAACACCGACGGGATAGACGGTCTTGTCAGTTACGGCACCCGATAATGAAGGTATAGTGAGAAAGTAGATTAAAACCGGCGCAAGCCAGTGCGGTATCCTGCCCATGTCAGCTGCTCCCTGCCCGTGCAACTCGAACGGTGGTTTCAGGGTAGTACAGAAATGCCCAGTCTGCTGGCAACACGCTGATGGAACCAACCTCTTCAATACCTGTGCACAGTGACTATGCCAAAACGGAATACCGGAAAATTCGAACCAATCGCTTCTTTCTTTGACACTCATTACCTTCAGCCGGGGAAGCTTCCTGGAATGGTTACCCTGGTAGCCCGGCATGGCGAGATTCTGTGGTGTCACGCCCAGGGCCTGCGGGATGTTGAGAGAAACTTACCGATGAACCGGGACACCCTGTTCCGCGTGTACTCCATGACCAAACCCGTCACCAGCATTGCCATGATGCAGCTGTACGAGCAGGGCAAGTTCCTGCTCAACGACCCGGTCCACAAATACATTCCAGGCTGGCGCAATCTACGCGTCTACAAGGGAGGCCGTTATCCGGATTTCGAGACCGAACCCGCGGCCTCGGTCATGACAATCCGGGATCTGATGACCCACACCTCCGGGCTGACCTATGGCTTCACCGAGCGAACCGAGGTAGATGCCGCCTACCGCAAGCTGAAACTGGATGGCAGTACCATTCTGACTCTGGACAAGCTGGTCGACCGGCTGGCCGAGTTACCTCTGGAGTTCTCTCCCGGCACTGCGTGGAACTATTCTGTGTCCACCGATGTCCTGGGCTACCTGGTTGAGCTGCTCTCCGGCCAATCTCTGGACAGCTACTTTCAGGAGCACATCTTTGCCCCCCTGGGCATGACCGATACCGGATTTCATGTGCGACCAGACCAGCAGGAACGCTTTGCCGCCTGCTATCTGTACCAATCCGGTAATACCATGAAACTCCAGGATGATCCGGAGCGGTCACGCTATCTGAAGGAACCAAAATTCCTGTCGGGTGGCGGCGGGCTGGTCTCCACCATAGATGATTATTTCCGCTTCGCCCAGGCCCTGTGCCAGGGTGGCGAATATCAGGGCCAGCGCATCATCGGCCGCAAAACCCTGGAGTTTATGCGCCTGAACCACCTACCGGGCGGCCAGGATCTCCCTGCCCTGTCTATTGGCGGCTTCACTGAAACACCTTATGCCGGCAGCGGCTTCGGATTAGGGTTCTCGGTCAAAACCGATATCGCCAAATCCGCCACGATTGGTTCGCCGGGAGAATTCGGCTGGGGCGGCCTGGCTAGCACCAGCTTCTTTATCGACCCGGTGGAAGATCTGGTGGTGATTTTCATGACCCAGCTGATGCCGTCTTCGTCCTACCCCATCCGACAGCAGCTCAGAGCTTTGGTATACGGTGTCCTGGACTGACTCCGCGTTCCACCTTATATCGGTATAACCGCTGGAACTGTGCCGAAGCCCGAATGCCTGTGGCATACTCGGCTCCTTAAACCAATAACGAACAATCCAACTGCAAGGAATGTTGTGATGAAACCAGCTACTCTCGCGTTGCACGCCGGCTTCAAGAGCGACCCGACCACCAAGGCCGCCACCACGCCTATTTACCAGACCACGTCTTACACCTTCGACGACACCCAGCATGGTGCCGACCTGTTTGACCTGAAGGTACAGGGCAACATCTATACCCGCATCATGAACCCCACCAACGCGGTTCTGGAAGAGCGTATGGCAGCGCTGGAAGGTGGTATTGGCGCACTGGCAGTAGCGTCCGGCATGGCGGCCATTACCTATGCCCTGCAAACCATCTGCAAGGTGGGCAACAACATTGTCAGCACCAGCCAGCTGTACGGCGGCACCTACAACCTGTTTGC
>Ga0207798_100287_pt1 | contig 15937 bp, 19 predicted proteins | sample TtanPargueraPR_8_FD_187278 | JGI IMG/M metagenome (GOLD analysis project Ga0207798, IMG submission 187278) | Anaerobic enrichment media microbial communities from Bioluminiscent Bay, La Parguera, Puerto Rico - Tt and E1 (SPAdes) | ecosystem: Environmental > Aquatic > Marine > Unclassified ... | reverse complement strand
CCTGAGGGCAACAATGTGGAGTCAGTAGTGTACCTTTAGCACGTACATAACAAATTGTTCAAGAGTGATTCGGCACGCGTGGCATTTTTACTATGCGTTGGTTTTAGTGGTTAAGGTGGTATGCGGAAGCTTCGGTATTGCGCGCCTCACACCTTAACAAGGCGTTATGTGTATTGGGAATTTATGCGTTTAGATTTAAAGTCAAATATCATTAAACTAATTGATAGTAATAGTCTTTTTGGTGTTATGAATAACACTAAGTGGAACAATTTGCTTGCAGCGTTGAGCGATATCGATGAGCTACTAAGCTACCGAGTTACCTACATTGACGGGTCAACATGGCCGGAAAGTGACTCTAGCTATCAATATACCAGTGAACTGGCACAAATATGGGGAAACTTTCGAGCGATACATTTTATTGATATTGATGCTCGTATCTATCATTCAAGAGGCGTTTTGCTGGAGCCAGAAGTTCTAGATCATAGGGATAAGGTCATTGCTATATGTAAAGAGCAAAATGCTAAAATATCTCTCACAGAGTGTGGTGTTAGAATTTGGGGCTATTTTCAGCACGGTAAAGATATAGAAATGTATAAATACACATAACAAAGCGTTCAAGAGCGACTCACAACGCGTGGCATTTTTGATATGCGTTGGGTTAAGTGATTACGGTGCATTGCAGAGGCTTCTGTATTGCGTTGCTCGCACCTTAACGCGGCGTTAGGTATTTAGAGGTACTTGTGAAAAATTAAGAAGCCCTAATTCGTCAGATACCAGTTGAAGATCATGCGATCTCAACGAAGTTATCGACTTGGCTAAAATATAAAGATGAAAACCCAGAAGTTTGGAAAATTATCACATCTTTGTTTGGTGGAAATCCGAATTAAACTTGCGTAGGCAGGACCTTAAAAAGATTGCGGGTAGTCAAAATTACAAAAAATTAGTGATAGCTACAATCATGTGGGGTTACTCCTCAGGGATGAGAGGGAATAACTTTTTAAAGGTTCTGGGTCAACTAGATGTCATCACTAGCTTGTTGAAGTATGCAGCAAAAGGAATTGATGATTGGGAATCCCATTACGATCAAGTCAAAGCTATTGATGGGTTAGGTTTATCTACATACTCAAAGTTTCTTTATTTTATTGGTGGTGAAGTTGAGGGGAATAAAGCACTTATTCTAGATGTTCGGGTTATTCAAGCTATCAAGACCGAATTGTATAGAGAGTTTCAGTGTATGAGGAAAATAACTTACACCAATGCTCCGGTGCTATATCCGGAGTATCTAAAGGTAGCGAGTGATTTTGCGAAGTCCACAGGTTGCTTAGCCGAACAAGTTGAAATGTTCTTGTTTGTTTTTGGGCAAAACCTGAAACAACATACCTAACAAAGCATTTAAGACGGATTCCCAACGCTCGGCATTTTTGGTTTGCTTCAACTTTAGTGTTTACGGCACAATGCTTTAGGTTCAGTGGTCTGCGTTGCTCACCACTTAATGCGGCGTTAGTACTGGTTTGAAATCAGAAGGTTAAAATTTCGGTGTTTATCTTATTTAGTGCTCAGATATTCACCTGAAATTAAGTGCCCAAAACGTTCTCTCCGGTGGCACTAGATGTGCAGTGATCGCGTTGAAAAAGTCGGTGACGGTTTCTAACTTTTCAGCAATTTCTTTGGCGCGGTTTCTTTTTCGCTGAAAATGTCGGGCGAATAAGCTCGTTGGTTTTTGTTGTCGTCAATTTGCGAGGCTCGTATTCATTGCAAATTTAAATTCGAGTAAAGTAGGGCAGTAAGCACGTTTTTCTTCGTGGTAGTTTTCGGTAAATGCATAGCGATTTGTTTTGTCGTTGTCCATCTCGCTTCGGTGTTTACAGCCTTTTCATTCGGGGTTTCATACACTATTTTGGTGGTTTCAAAGGCGTTTTGAGCATCGTACTAACAAACGCTTCAAGACGGATTCGCAACGCGTGGCATTTGTGGTTTGCGGTAAATTTAGTGATTTAGGTGGTGTGCGGAAGCATCGTATTGCGTTGCTCACCACTTAAGCGGGCGTTATAAAACAAGGAGTAGACCATCGATATTTTACTCGCAAGGTCAGCTGAATACGAGAACTATGTTGACTATATACTAAGGCAACCGCTGTATGATGGTTCTGATAGGATTCGAGTAAGCAAAATAATGTGCAGCGTATCCTTGGAACATGCTGAAAGTTTAAAGATTCTGCTCGCGACAAGAAACTTCACATCTGCTCTTGGACTCTTGAGGCTTCAGTTCGAGAGTCTAGTTCGGGGAATGTGGGTGTTGTATGCTGCAAGTGACGTAGCAGTAAGCAAACTAACTGCAGAGTTAAATGAAGAAAATCAAAGAAGAGCTAACAACTTGCCGATGTTGAGCGAAATGATTAGCCAGTTGGAGAAGAAGGCTCCCACAAATGCAGTAGATCCTATTCTCGAGTTCAAAGAGTATTCTTGGAAACCGCTAAGCTCATACGTTCATGGAGGCTTACATGCTGTTGATAGACATAGCAAAGGGTATCCAGTTGCTATGCTAGAACAGGTTTTGAAAGCATCGAATGGTGTTAACGGCTTAGTTGCCGTATTTGGTTCTATCCTCACAGGTCAAACGAATTTGACTCAAGAAGTATATAAATCATTTGAAACATATGCAGACTGCTTTCAGATGAAGGGACCAATTGTTTTATAACAAAGCATTTAAGAGTGATTCCCAACGCTTGGCATTTTCATTTCAAAGTTGGGTTTAGTGTTTATGGTGCAATGGTTTAGGTTAGGTGGTAGCGTTGCTCACACCTTAATGCGGCGTTAGTACCAAAATTAAATTAGGTTTCGGAGTATTTGAAAATGTTCTTTTCTAGTTCATCTCAACCCTTAGTTAACGGCGCTCACTTGTGCGAAGAGTTAACTAGATTTCTATCTGAAAACAAAAGTGACTTTGAACAGAAACTTATCCCAGATCTATCTCATATAGATCATATGGCTCACAATGTTAATGGTATAGAAGTCGAAAACATTTCTTTTGTGGGCTGTAATCAATATCAACTCGATTATTCATACGATTGGGAAGTCTATCGTGGTTGTTCTGATATGAATGAAGCTGATATCGAACATGAAAGCGTATTGTTTGTCCTTAATGATGACGGCTTCATCGAAATTGATTTCCCAGAATATGAAGAGCGTGATACTCGCGAGGAATTTTAGTACTAACAAACTGTTCAAGAGGGATTCGCAACGCGTGGCATTTTCACTATGCGTTGGTTTTAGTGTTTAAGGTGATATGCGGCGGCTTCGGTATTGGCGTTGCTCACCCCTTAACAGGGCGTTATATTAATTCGTCAAGTCACAAAATATCAACTAGGTATTGATCGTATTATTGAGCCTAATTGTTGTCCGTGCTCCATCATATGTGTAACGTTGCTCTTGTCATTACATATGGAGATTGTATGAAACAAGTATTCTTGCCTTTATTATTACTGACATCTTTTAGCTCATTTGCTCAAATTGAACACCCTATTGATGTTGAGCTAGAAGCATGTATATCCGACAACTCAAGCACCGCCGGTATAGGAAATTGCGGTAGCAAAGCTCATGAACAATGGGATGCAGAATTGAACTATTACTACAAAACGTTGATGAACGTTTTGGATAGTAATCAAAAGTCCAGTTTGCGAGAATCTCAACGCTCATGGATTAAATATCGTGACCTTGAAGTTGCCAATATCAAATCAATTTATGGTTCCAAGCGAGGGAGCATGTGGGGATTAACCGCCCTTTCAGATATAACTGAAATTACAAAAGAACGAGCCTTAGCTCTAAAAAAGTACTTCGAGAATATAAATTAATATAACAAAGCATTTAAGAGTGATTCCCAACGCTTGGCATTTTTGGTGTCATCGTTGGGTTTTGTGTTTAGGGCGCCATGGTTTAGGCTTGGTGGTAGCGTTGCTCACACCTTAATGCGGCGTTAGCTCTCTACAGCATTAACTCAATACAGAGGTGAAATTTGAGTTTTAAGTATTTTGTGGATGTTCTTAGTTCAGTCGCATCTCTTGTAGCGATTGTATCAGTCCTTATCGCTTGGTATCGAAGTCGACTAAAGCCGTTAAAACTAAAAAGAGTCTTGGTGCATAAAAAGAAAACTTCTACGACATTTTTCCTCTACGTTATAAACCGCCAAGCTTACCCTGTAAAAATTAGGAACTTAAAATGCTTCACGAAAGTGACATTTCAGGTATCACAAAAGAACAATTGCCGTCCCGAAAGACTACAGAAGTTGGATTACGATGATCTTGTATTTCAGACTCAAGATGAATATGAAGTAGAAGTATATGCTGACTGTTCTATAAAGATAGAATACGATGAACCGATTGCCGTCGAATCAGATAACCTTGTGGTCTCGACTCAGACATCTCACGGTTATCACTTATTGAAAGTCCGAGACATTGATATTGTCCATATGGGAACAGGTTCGGTTGGGTATCTAGTACCTTTTGAAGAAACATTCGATAGCAAGATTAAAGCTAGGGTATACCATGTATTTGCTATCGTGCGATTTTATGTTCGTAAACTCTTCAAAAAAGAGAGCTAACAATCTGTTTAAGAGTGATTCGCAACGTGTGGCATTTTTACCATGCGTTGGTTTTAGTGTTTAAGGTGTTATGCGGTGGCTTCGGTATTGCGTTGCTCACACCTTAACAGGGCGTTAGCTTACTCTCTAAAAATTAGAATCTTATAGCCAGTGTTTAGCTTCGAACTGAACCGAAATATCGTGCTCTGGCAATGTTTTATCTTGTACTCGTTTTGTTCCTAACTAAGCTGTATCGGTTATCGGTTATCGGTTATCGGTTATCGGTTATCGGTTATCGGTTATCGGTTATCGGTTATCGGTTATCGGTTATCGGTTTTATATCAAGGTGGGGCAAATCCAAGCATCGCCTCGTTAGGTGTCAGTGACAAAGTCCTCGTGTGAAATGAGCAATTCAAATGTCAGCTTTTGTGTGAAGTTCCGTGAGTCTCCACGCTCGGCGGTTTTGGTCTGGTTCAAGGTAGTTCAAAGCTCAAACCTGTAAATTCGGCTCAGTCGTATGTCTCAAGTCCATACTTCATAGCGTAGTAGGTCAGTTTTTTGGTATACAATGGTTTGCATGAAATAAGCTAACAAGGCGTTCAAGAGGGACAGTCAACGCGTGGCGAGTTTGGCTCAAATCTTGGCAGTTGTGCTTACGGTGGTCACTTGAAGTTTAGTGGTAGCGCGTCGCTGCCCCTTAACGCGGCGTTAGTTGCCAACGAGGAAAAATGTACCTAAATCAGAATGTTTAGGGCTAATGTCCATGTGTTTTTGGCTAGGTGATCGTATTTAAACTTCTAGTTATTTGGGTTTGTGAAAATCGATTGTTAGTTTCTTTTTTTTGGTTGGATTTTCTATTTCAGAAACCGATTTATTTGTTGAAAGTTAGTTGTGTAATATTGTCTGTCCAATGGAGCTTTTGGGTGTTGTTAGCCCGTTTTCTACGGCGTTGTATGTTCCAAGTGGTTTCAGTGACAGGCGCTTTGAAACTGCGCCTGATTTGAGCTTTTCAAAGCACGTAAAATCAGTGTTGGCAAAGCGGTAATAAACTCCAATTCCTAGCCTTGGGTTTGGCAACTAACAAAGCATTCAAGAGGGATTCACAACGCTTGGCAGTTTTGGTTTGAATCGGCTTTAGTGTTTACGGACCAATGGTTTAGGTTAGGTGGTGACGTTGTTCACCCCTTAATGCGGCGTTATGTGGTTGGAGAAAAATTATGAATCCATCAGCGGCTCTTGTTCATGTCCCAGATGTAGTGAAAGGTCTTGAATGGTACAAGAAAGCTTTTCCAGAAGCCGTTCCGGTTTATCATCCTGACTTTGACTTCACAGCGCTTGATATAAATGGTTTCTCACTAGAAATAGTCCAAGCAGACAAAAAGGTTGGTGCTGGTAAAAGTGGTACAGTTGTTTACTGGTCAGTAGATAATTTATGTGTTGCTCTGGCTCATTTTGAAGAACTCGGCGCGTGTCTTTATCGAGGACCAATGGAAATTGAAGATGGGCTTTCAATGTGCCAAGTTGAGGACCCATTTGGAAACTTAATAGGACTACGTGGGAAAACCACATAACAAATTGTTCAAGAGGGATTCGCAACGCGTGGCATTTTTACTATGCGTTGGTTTTAGTGTTTAAGGCGGTATGCGGCGGCATCAGCATTGCGTTGCTCACCCCTTAACAAGGCGTTATGTGAATGGAGTCAACCTTGAAAATATCAGTTGTCAAAAGTGGTCAGATTGGGGCTTACGAAGCTGAACTTAATGCTCATCTAAACTCCGTTTTTGGCCAAGATTCCATGTTCATTTTCAATCGTGAGCTCGTCTGTGCAATTCTCATTGAAGACGATAATCAGATTATCGCTACTGGTTTTGCTTATAGTCGTTTAATGAAGCAGGGCTCAATAAGCTTCAAAGGGGGCATCATTGGTGGTATTGCCATTACACCAAGTAAGCGAGGTTTGGGCTTAGCTAAAGTCATCGTGAAAGAACTCGATCGATGCTTAGTGTCTTTTGGGGTAACTCATTCTTTTCTCTTCGCTTATGAGCCAGATGTTTATCGAAGCTCAGGGTATTCGGAGTTAGTTTTGCCTATCCATTACTTCGACGTGCAGCAGAAAAATTGGAATCAGTTTGTCTACCGTGGAGGTATGGTTAAGTCTTATAATGACAGTCATGCTTTAAGCGATCAAGTCATTGAATTTAATGGTTGTGTGTATTGAACACTCTGAAAAAATTCACATAACAAAGCGTTCAAGAGGGATTTGGCACGCGTGGCATTTTTAGTATGCGTTGAGTTCAGTGTTTATGGCGCAATGCGGTAGCTTTTGTATTGCGTGCCGGCACCCCTTAACGCGGCGTTATGCTCTCAGGAGGGAGTTGTGTATCTCAGGGAAAAAGATAAAGCTTTGAATAAAGGTGCAATTTTAATCGGCACTATAGGTATTATCGTTATTTCTATTGCATCAGGAAGCTTATTTGTAGCGCTAGGTTTGAGCTCGATAGTCGCAATTAGCTTATTGTTACAGCAAAAGTTTCCGGATAAAAATGGTCTTTACAGCATCGAGGTTCTAGGTGGGCGTATTAGTCTTAAACTGGGAAATAGCGCACTTTGGCATTTGAGTGTATGTGATGTTGAGTCCTATGATACGACTTACTCAAGGGACGGTGCAGTGATCAAAGAAATTACTTTAAAAACGGTGAACGATAGTTATGTCTTACCAAAACTAGATCGCTTTGAAACTACCGCAGTTTTGGATCTTGTAAGTCTTTTACAAACCCTAAAAGAACGAGCATAACAAATTGTTCAAGAGTGATTCGGCACGCGTGGCATTTTTACTATGCGTTAGTTCTAGTGGTTAAGGTGGTATGCAGAGACTAGGTATTGCGTGCCTCACACCTTAACAAGGCGTTAGTTGCCAACGAGGAAAAATGTACCTAAATCAGAATGCTTAGGGCTAATATCCATGTGTTTTTGGCGAGGTTTTCGTATTTCAATTTCTAGTTATTAGGTGTTGTGGAAATCGTGCCTTGGCTCCTTGCGTGATTTGGGTTTTCTGTTTCAGAAGCTGATTAGCTTGTTGAAAGCCTGCTCTGCTGCATTGTCGTTCCAAAAGGTTTGTTTGTGTTCAAAGTCCGTTTTCTACGGCGTTGTAAATTCCAAGTGGTTTCAGTGACAGGCGCTTTGAAACTGCGCCTGATTTAAGTTTTTCAAAACACGTAAAGCTCGTGTTGGCAAAGCGGCAATTAACTTCAAATGAAAGCGTTAGGCTTGGCAACTAACAAAGCATTCAAGAGGGACAGTCAACGCGTGGCGAGTTTGGTTTAAATCTTGGCATCTGTGTTTACGGTGGCAAATTGAAGTTTGGTGGCAGCGCGTTGCTGCCCCTTAATGCGGCGTTAGTTGCCAACGAGGGCAAGTGTACCTAACGAAGAATGTTTAGGGTTAATGTTCATGTGTTTTTGGCTAGGTTTTCGTATTTCAATTTCTAGTTTTTTGGGGCTGTGAAAATCGTGCTTTGATCCCTTGTACGGTTTGAGTTTTCTGTTTCAGACGCTGATTAGCTTGTTGAAAGTCTGCTCTTCTGCATTGTCGTTCCAAAAGGTTTGTTTGGTGTTCAAAGCCTGTTTTCTACGGCGTTGAAAATTCCAAGTGGTTTCAGCGACAGGCGCTTTGAAACTGCGCCTGAGTTGGGTTTTTCAAAACACGTAAATCTGGTGTTGGCAAAGCGGTAATCGACTTCAAACGAAAGGGTTAGGTCTGGCAACTAACAAAGCATTCAAGAGGGATTCACAACGCTTGGCAGTTTTGGTTTGAATTGGCTTCAGTGTTTACGGCACAATGGTTTAGTTTGGACGGTGGCGTTGTTCACCCCTTAATGCGGCGTTAGCACTGGGTTAGCATCAGAGGTCTAAGGTCTTGGTGTTTATTGGTTTCTTTTCCTAGTTTTACACAGGAGCAAATGTGCCTTTCATGTTCGCTCCGGTGGCACTAGATGTTGGTTTTTCGCTTTGAGTTGATCGTTTACGGTTTCTAACTTTCGGGCTATTTCTCTGGCGTGGTTTCTTTGGCGCTGAGAAATTTTCGGCAAAACAAGCGTTTCTTTGTCGCTGTTGTTCAAGTTCGAAGCCCGTATTCTTTGCTAATTTGAAAGCGGTGAACAAGGGCAGTTAAGCATGTTTTTCTTCTAGCCAACTTACGTCTTGATGTTTGTTTTTAGTTTGGCAGCTGTCCGTTTGGTTTAGTGTTTTAAGCCATAAGTTTCGTGCTATATTTCAATATGTTGGCGTGTACCAAAAGCTTAAAGGGCAGCGTGCTAACAAACAGTTCAAGCGGGATTCAGCACGCGTGGCATTTTCGTTATGCGTTGATTTTGGTGTTTAAGTGCCATGCGGCGGCTTGGTCATTGCGTGCTTCACCCCTTAACTGGGCGTTAGGCTTACAGGGCGAGAAACTATGAAAATACTATACTCGGGCGGTCTACAAATCCGCTCTAAAGATGCACAAGAGCGCTTGTTAAATGTTGATACTTTCTTAGATGGTGAGTTGGCTTTCCACAACTTATACCGTGAAGTCAAAGCAAGTGATTTTCCTATCGCTCAGGATTGCTTTGGTGACCAGTTTTTTATTCGAGATAATTTGGTGGTCAAATTGAATGCAGAAACTGGTGAAATTGATGAATTTGGTTGTACTTGGGAACAGTTTTTGGCGTGGGTTGACGAGAACCCAATTGAAAGGCTGAGCATTCCGAACGATTTGGATTTACAGGCTGGCCAGTTGTTATTCGCGTACCCACCTTTCTGTACTGCTGAGGGAAATAATGTATCTATAAAAGCAATAAATGGTGTGGAGCTAATCAGGTTTCATGCTGATTTTGCAAAGCAGGTAAACGGCGAACTATAAGCCTAACAAAGCGTTTAAGGCAGATTCGCAACGCTTGGTAATTTTGGTTTGAATCGGCTTTAGTGTTTACGGCACAATGGTTTAGGTTAAGTGGCTGTGTTGCTCACTACTTAACGCGGCGTTATGTGCAAGGAGTATTTAATATGAGAGGTAATATCGTTGCCTACATTGAAATGTGCCAAAAAGAAGGTACTAGTTTACAGCGTGGAATGAACTTTCGCCTTAGAGGTAAGCACTCAGTTATCTTAATGTCTGTGAGAGAAAACTCGCCATATTCTGATCAGATAACAGAAGATGGGACAGTATTAATATACGAAGGTCACGATGTTCCGAAGACTAAGGGTATCGATAATCCTAAGGTTTATGATCAACCTGAGTTTTTGAAGTCAGGTATGCCTACCGAAAATGGCAAATTCCATGCTGCAGCTCAAGATTATAAAGCTGGAAAGAAGGGGCCCGACCTAGTTAAAGTTTATGAAAAAATCAAACCAGGAATTTGGTCTGATAATGGGTACTTTCACCTTGTAGATTCTTGGTGTGAATCTGATGGTCAAAGAAGTGTTTTTAAGTTTAAGCTGATAGCCATTGAAAATGAAATAGACGATGCCACTGCGATAGATACGCATCAAGGAGAAGCTAAACGTAGTCGAATTATCCCTACAAGTGTGAAGTTGGAAGTGTGGAAAAGGGATGGGGGTAAGTGTGTTACATGCGGTGCTACTGATGAGCTTCATTTTGACCACATTGTACCTTACTCCAAAGGTGGGACATCTTTGAAGGCTGAAAATATTCAACTACTGTGTGCTCGCCACAATTTAGAAAAAAGCGCAAAAATTCAGTAAGCACATAACAAACTGTTTAAGAGTGATTCGCAACGCGTGGCATTTTTACTATGCGTTGCGCTTAGTGTTTAATGTGGTATGCGGTGGCTTTGGCATTGCGTTGCTCACACCTTAACAGGGCGTTATAAATACTCATGGATTGAGCGAAAATGAAAGGAAATATAGATTCAATAATATTCGACGCAGGTGGTGTGCTTATGTTCATCAAAGAGTTCCGTTCGTCGATTATTAAACGGGTTCTACTCGCGAAAGGTTATGACATTGCGCTGATTGATAGAGCTCTAGCGGACTTGCAAATATTCGATCAAGAATTTTTTGCTAAGTACAAAATCGTTGACTGGAGTGACGAAAAGCAATGGCTTCAAGAACGTTCCATAAGAGTTTCAAATTTTGTGAATGGTGATAACTTGCTCGCAGAGCAATTATTCCACATAGCCTTAGATACGCATCAGTACCAGTTATATAGTGAAACCTTGGAAGTTCTCGAACGGCTGCGAGAGAAGTATCGCTTATTCGTGTTATCGAATGCGACGGCAACATTAGACTGGGCGTTTGATAGTTTAGGTATTCGGCAGTATTTTGAGAAAATTATGATTTCGTCATACGTAGGTAGTGAAAAGCCCAATCGAGAAATCTACGTTTATGCTCTGTCTTCTTTTGCTTTGAACCCTAGCTCGACGATGTTTATTGATGACAAAATCGAAAATGTAGTTGCTGCTCAAGCGTGTGGTATTCAGGCTTATCATTTACAGCGTAATAAAGGTGAAAGCTTGTCTTCTTTTGAGGAGCTCTTGGTGGCTTCATCGAAACCGTATTTATAACAAAGCGTTTAAGGCGGATTCACAACGCGTGGCGAACTCAGTTCAAGTTGAATTTAGTGTTTAAGGTACAATGGTTTAGGTTTGGTGGTTTGCGTTGTTCACCACTTAACGCGGCGTTAACTTACTGCATATAAAACAGAGTTTTAAGGCTAGTTTGAAATCTTGCTTTTAATATCTCTCAGCGTGCTTGCTTAAGTTGCTTGCAAAAGACTCTATTCTCGTCAAAGTGGTTCTGGGTTCTGGTTTTTTAGTTGGCGCTATTGGCAATGGTGGGCGGCGAAAATAGCAACTCCAATCCAAGTACCGGTATGTGAATTTCCGTGAGACTCTCAGGATGGCATTAATGGTTCAAGTTCAAGCCAGTTCAAAGTTTGGCGTGGTTCCAAGGAAAGTTTCACTTTTCAGTTGTAGAATCACTTAGTAAACAGGCATAAAGTATTGAAAGTAATAAGTTAACAAGGCGTTCAAGAGGGACAGTCAACGCGTGGCGACCTTGGCTCAAGTCTTGGCATTTGTGTTTGCGGTGGTAAATTGAAGTTTGGCGGTAGTGCGTTGCTGCCCCTTAACGCGGCGTTATGTGCTTTTAGGATGTTATTTACAAGGAACTAAGACGATGGCTAAAGCATGGTTTTCTAAATTTGATGAGACAATTTTTAGCCGTAGTTATCTGGTTTCAATTGGCGGATTGTGTGTTTCTTTATCAGTTTTAGCACTCATATTGATTGGTTCCATCGAATGGGTTGGATTAACTATTGCGTTGTTAACTTTGTTTCTTGGGCTGTGTTGCATTGGCATAGGTTTTTGTTCGTCGTCCAAAAGAGCAATAGAGTGGGCTGATGCATGCTCAAAACATGAAGCCAGTATATTGATAATGTTTTTGGCTATACCTTTATATTATGCATGGAAAAACATTCGTAGCCTTTTAGTACGCACATAACAAACTGTTCAAGAGGGATTCGCAACGCGTGGCATTTTCACTATGCGTTGTTTTTAGTGTTTAAGGTGTTATGCGGCGGCATCGGTATTGCGTTGCTCACCCCTTAACAGAGCGTTATGTTGTCAAAGATTAAGTATGAAGATTTTAATAGTATTTATAGCGACATTATTGTCTGGTTGCGCTGGTTTAATTGAAAGTGCTAGTTCCCCAAATTATCAAGAACACAAAGCTCGGGACAGTGTATCGCCTAGGAATCATAAAGGTTCAAGGAAAAACAAATTAGTCGGTACTGTTGTACTCACGTTTAATATTAGTAGTCAGGGTGATGTGATTGACATAATGGTTACTGATTCTGTGCCTAAAGGAGTGTTCGATGCTGAAGCAGTGCGAATATTATCAAAACGGAAGTATGCGCCTTCCGAAAAAGGGGAAACTGGCCCTAAAAAAGCTAAGTTCGAGTTTAAAATTTGACACATAACAAACTGCTCAAGAGGGATTCGCAACGCGTGGCATTTTTGCTATGCGTTGATTTTAGTGATTAAGGTGGTTTGCGGCGGCTTTTGTATTGCGTTGCTCACCCCTTAGCAGGGCGTTATGCTCTAGGAGGTGATTTTGCTCGATTTACTCAAGAAAGTGGTTCTAATTAACCTCTCAGCGGCTCTTATTGTTATCGCTCTAGCTCAGTTTGTTCCATTCTTTGCTACGACTCAGTTGGTCGACTTTCTTTTCTTTGTTGTCATAGTCATATGGGTTTTGGCTAAGCTAATGTGGGAAGGTGGTATCCATAGTAAGACGACTCGGTTAGATGACCCTAGAACAGACAAAGTCTACAAAATGGTAGAAGGGCATGATTTTCAAAAAGACGAACGCGAGCACTATCGATTGAACTACCAGGAAGGTTTAGTTTTCTTTATAGCTGGTCTGCCAGCGTTTATAGCTTGTTTAGTCCTTCAATTTCTTTGAGCACGAGCATAACAAACTGTTCAAGAGGGATTCGCAACGCGTGGCATTTTCACTATGCGTTGGTTTTAGTGATTAAGGTTGTATGCGGCGGCTTTGGTATTGCGTTGCTCACCCCTTAACAGGGCGTTAACTGGCGCAGAAAATACGAAAGCACATTGATACGGTTTCTAGGTTCAGAGGTTTAGCGTGTTCGGTCGGTTTCCTTAATTGAGCTAATGCGACTAATTTCAATTTGGTACTTAAGTTTACTGATGTGAAAGGCGGCACAAAGCCTTCTAATAATATAAGGCATTCGCGATTAGTTCGGCGAACTTACATCGCCGAAGTATGGTGTTGTGAGACGCATTTCAAACTAAAGATAAACGGTAATCTTTTGGTTAAATACATATTTGAGTTAGCTTTACTAATCATTAGTTAGGAAAACCAGCTTTGGGTAAAGTGGCTGTAAGATCGGCGAAAACTGAAAGGCGCTCAGTTAACAAACTGTTCAAGAGGGATTCGCAACGCGTGGCATTTTTACTATGCGTTGAGTTTAATGTTTAAGGTGGTATGCGGCGGCTTTTGCATCGCGTTGCTCACCCCTTAACAGAGCGTTATGTTCTTGGAGGTTTATGGAAAACTTCAAAATTAGCAGAATCCACACAAAGTTAGGTATTTTCCGACTATCTGGAATCCTCAACAATGAAAGTGGTATTAAAAATATCAGCTATATTTCTGCTGAATATATGGGAACTGATGGCTGGTGCGAACTTAATTTACAGTCGGAGCATACTCAAAATTTACTGAGAGAGATTCAAATTGAAGTGTTGCAGCACCTAGCGTGAGCCAGTCTGTTGCATCGACCAGACATAGTTTTGTAAATATCAGTGGCTTCAAATAGCTACGAACATAACAAAGCGTTCAAGAGGGATTCTCAACGCGTGGCACTTTTGGTTTGCGTCGAGTTTTGTGTTTAAGGCGCAATGCGGTAGCCGTTGTGTATTGCGTTGTTCACGCCTTAATGCGGCGTTAGCACACACTCAGTGGAAACAAGGACATTAGATGAAATTTCGAAATGCAGGAATAGCCTCTCTAGTTCTCTTTTGTGCATCCTGTAGCGATGAAAGCGAGATAATGGAAGCAGATGTAGTCAATAGTATTCCTTTACTTGCCTTAGTCGAATCTACGGTTGATAGTAACGAACTAAAACTTGATTTTTCTTATCCCACTCGAGTTATTAAATACGATCAGTCGACAGACGAAGAATCGCACTTTGATACAGTTCGATTGCAGATCTTGCTGGAAGAACAATTGGTTTATTCGGTACTAGCAGACAGAACAAGCCTGACACGTGAAAAGTGTCTCGCTCTTTATCGAGGTTATTCTCAAGCGTTAACTGAAAAGTACAATTTTGTTGCTCAAACAAGAGAAGAGAAAGTGTTTGGCAAGCTCATGGAAGTAGATGATGGGCTGTTGTCAAAGGATAGCAAGCTGAGAGTTAGTATGGGATGCCAATTACTAGACACATCAAAGTTAGAAAAGTTCTCATTGAGAATCGACAGCGTTCAATTGTCAGCACTAGCAAATAGCAGATTCGAGAAATTGAAATAATTATCCCCTTACAAATGTGTGCTAACAAAGCGTTTAAGGCAGATTCCCAACGCTCGGCATTTTCGGTTTGCTTTGAATTTAGTGTTTACGGAACAATGCCTTAAGTCGGGTGGTTTGCGTTGCTCACTACTTAACGCGGCGTTAGCAGTTTACAATTAAACTAGGAGGTTTTAACATTGTCTAAATTTTCAACACATTGTTTTAGGGATTTTAAGCGCTTTATTGGTGAGTTAACCGCGAATGCAGCAGGAACATATGTGGCTGCATATTTTACCGGTGAGAACTTACCTCAATCCGAGGATCCATGGTGTGATCTTGCGAAAAGTCATGGCATCAAAGTCGATGGTATTAAAACAGAGCAAATCTTAAAAAGTTCTTCAAGACTAAATATGGTCAGCATATATAGTGGCTTTGATTTGTACCTAACATCTTTTAGGAAAGAATATCAAAAGCTTCAAGATAAAGATTGGAGTAGGGAAGATAAGGATAGTCCATTCGATGAAATTCGTAGAAACTTAGGGCACAAGAGTGTAAGGACTTCACACGAAGTAGCGGACAAAATGATAGATGTGATTGACTATTACAGGCTATTCCGCAATTCAGTTGCGCATCCTTCAAAATCAAATGAGAAGAGTGCCACAGATACATACAAATCTTCACGTGCCTCCAGAGAAGCTGTTGCAGACTATTATGGTATGACTTCAGCTCCAAACTCACCGGAGGCCATAAATTTTCATGATGTAAAGCTTTTTTCTAGAATTTTGCTGGACTTACTCCCAAAGTTCGATGAAATTCTTGACCCTGGAGATGATAAACTAGTAACCTTGATTCCTCTCGATGAATGGGCTCTGGTCAGCGAAAATAGAAAATCGAATGCTCGTATTGGTTACTTAGTTAACAATTATGGGCTTGATCGAGAGCGAGCATCACAAATTGTAGGTTCATTAGCATAACGGTAGTGCATCGACCTTCAAGAGAGTCTCCTAAAGGGGGCTCTCTTGAAGTCGAAAGTCCTAGTTCGACTCTAGGGTGAACCACCATCTTCTTATTCTTTCCGATAAAATAAACAGCTAACAAACAATTCAACAGTGATTCGCAACGCTTGGCGCTCTCACTTCGGGTTGAATTTCGTGTTTACGGCGCAGTGTTCAAGTTCAGTGTATGCGCTGCTCACACGTTAATTGGGCGTTAGTTTGCAAGAGGAAAAACGCAGCTGTATCACAAGATCTAGTGGGAAAAGCTCAAAGTCGAAATTGTTGTATCGGCGTTCAATTTCAGTGTTAATTTGTGTGGTCAAAGTCCAAATCAGG
>Ga0207798_100281_pt1 | contig 16158 bp, 15 predicted proteins | sample TtanPargueraPR_8_FD_187278 | JGI IMG/M metagenome (GOLD analysis project Ga0207798, IMG submission 187278) | Anaerobic enrichment media microbial communities from Bioluminiscent Bay, La Parguera, Puerto Rico - Tt and E1 (SPAdes) | ecosystem: Environmental > Aquatic > Marine > Unclassified ... | reverse complement strand
TTTGAAGTCTATGGTTGCGCGGAGTTGCTTTTCGTCGCGTGTATGCCATTTACCCGTGAGCAAATCTGTTGCGAATTTCCTTTCGTTTGGGAGTAAACCGTTCGTAGAATAAAGTCAGAGGTGGTAGCGGTTTTCTAGACAGGTCATTAAGGTGGAGTCCAACGACGAGGAGGACTTCCAATAATGTCCAAGAGAAGACGCTTTTCAGCAGAGTTCAAGGCCAATGTTGCGCTTGACGCATTGTCCGGTGAAATGACGCTTTCGGAGTTGGCCAGCAAGTACAAGGTTCACCCCAATCAGGTTTCGACTTGGAAGAAGCAAGCTAGGGAACTGATTGTTGCTGGTTTTTCCGGCAAAGTTCAAGGCCGTAAGAACCAAGAAGAAAGCGACCTCAAAGAGCTGCACGCAAAGATCGGGCAACTCACAATCGAGAATGATTTTTTACAAAAAGCCTTCGCTCGGAAGTGACATATGAGCGGAGGCGGCAGATGGTTGATAACCATCACCCGTCACTGAGTATATCGCGCCAATGCCGCATGTTAAGCATGCTTCGTTCGACGTATTACTACAAGCCCAAAGGCGAGAATGAATTCAATCTGCGGTTGATGCGCCTGATCGACGAACAATTCCTGGAAACGCCATTCTTTGGTAGCCGCCAGATGAGATACCATCTTATCCATCTCGGTTATGCCGTTGGCCGTCGCAGAGTTCGACGTCTGATGCGGAAGATGGGTTTGTCAGCGATCTACCAGAAGCCAAGGACGACAGTTCCGCACCCAGAACATCGGGTATACCCTTATCTGCTGCGAGGGCTGCGAATCGACCGACCAAATCAGGTCTGGTGCGCTGACATCACGTATATCCCGATGAGACGAGGCTTTTTGTACCTCGTGGTGATTATGGATTGGCATAGTCGTGCTGTTTTGTCGTGGCGCTTATCGAATACGATGGAAGCCGACTTTTGCGTTTCAGCTTTGGAGGATGCAATTAAGCGCTATGGCGTACCAGAGATCCTCAACACGGATCAGGGCAGTCAGTTTACCAGTTATGACTTTACGAGGTCGCTCAAGGAGGCAGGCATACGCATCTCCATGGACGGCAAGGGCCGCTGGATGGACAACGTCATGATCGAGCGCCTGTGGCGCAGCATGAAATACGAATGCGTGTATTTGCAGGAATTGGAGACAGGAGGCCAAGCCCGAATGGAGTTGGCAAGATGGTTCAGGTTCTATAATTGGCAGCGACCGCATTCGGTCTTTGACGGAAAGCGGCCAATGGAGATATATCAGGACACCCCCATCTCTGGGGGGCATGCCCCCCAGAGATGGGGAGCCTGTCAGGCGGCGTAGTGAGTACCAGGCTCCACCTTAATTCTGCCGCCAAACTGTCCGAACAACCGGAACCACTTCTCTTATATGAATGTGTGTTCAGTGAATCATTACTGCCTGAGATAATAGCTAATTTGATACTAGAGTTTGATCGTAGTGTCTAATTTGGCACGATTGGCTGTTGGCTCTCGTTTGAACAGAGTGTTGGATCGTGTGTCGATTCGGGCAGCAAAATGAAACCGATGAGCTGTAGCTAAGTCAAAATAACGAACGGTCTTGTAGTTGTAATACCTTGTTTTTATTCAAAAAAGTAGGATTAATTTGTGGTGTTCGATGTTGTGAGAGTATGTTAGAGTAACTCTAGAGAGTTCGTCTCGATGTATTGCTAGTTGTCTTGATTTTCGTTGTTTTGAAATCAGTAAAATGAGTTTTTCATGAATTTCCAACCTTCCCCTGGAGCTGGCTCTCTCAAGGAGCAGAGTGCTGAGCATGTTGTCACCAACTATCTTAAAGATGGAGACAAGATAATCCGACACATCAGGTCGAGTAGAGGTGTCGCTGAAAGCGAGGTCCTCTCGACCGTGCCTTTTGTGCATGGTGATCGCTTTGATTATGAGTGGCTTAGGCTTGCCAAACGTCCTGTAGTTGGCTCTGTGGCGCAGACAATGCGTTCGATAGACGTCTTTTCTGGGTGTGGGGCAATGACTTTGGGTGTCTGGGAAGCTTGTAGGGCGTTGAACATAGACTTACAGCCCGTTTTAGCTGCTGATATAGACCAGGCCGCTCTGGATGTGTTCAAAAGGAATTTTTCAACTAGTGACTCGTTGTGTGGAGATGTTTCATCCGTTTTACGGAATGAGTTTGCGGCCCCATTGTCAGAATCAGAGCTCAACCTGAAGAGAGCGTACGGTCCGGTTGATTTCTTGATTGGCGGACCTCCTTGTCAGGGGCATTCTGACCTTAATAATCATACACGCCGAGATGACCCTAGAAATGCTTTGATATTGTGCATGGCGCGATTGGCAAAAGTTTTCGAACCTAGCTACATAATTGTTGAAAATGTTCAAGGGGCTAGGCACGACAGGTCGAACTCGGTACAAAATACTATTAGCCAACTTTCAGAAATGGGCTATTCTTGTTCGGATGGGTTGTTGTTCGCAAATGACTTTGGGGTAGCTCAGAATAGAAGAAGATTTTTTATTGTTGCTTCAAGGAATAATGAGGTGGATTTCAACGCCATTCAGTCTATGAAAGGCGACAACTCAAACGATTTTAAGTGGGCATGTGGTGACCTCGCAGATTGTATGATTGATGACGTTTTTAACACATCTTCAAATCATTCTGAGACGAATAAAAAGAGAATACAGTACCTTTTTGATCATGACCTTTATGAACTCCCCAATCATATGAGGCCAGACTGTCATAAGAACAAAAAGCATACGTATAACTCCGTTTATGGTCGGATGCGTTTTGATGTTCCTTCACCAACCATAACAACTGGTTTTGGGTCAACTGGCCAAGGTCGATTCGTTCACCCCCTACACCCAAGGACGATAACTCCTCATGAAGCTGCACGCTTGCAGTTCATTCCTGACTTTTTTGAGTTTGGTGATTTGGGTAGGAGACAGTTGCAGAAGCTGATTGGTAATGCTGTCCCTCCTAAACTCGCATACGTATTAGGTTTGTATCTCTTATGTCTTTAAGCATCGTTAGCCTTTTTACCGGAATAGGCGGCATTGAGCATGGTATGGCTCAATCAGGTCACAGCACAAAACTTATGTGCGAAATCCTAGAGCCTGCAAAGAACATCCTCCAGAAGAATTATCCAGATATCGAACTGCTGTCAGACGTAACTAAGATAGACAGTTTGCCTCATTCGGATATCATTACAGCAGGGTTTCCTTGTCAGGATTTAAGCCAAGCCGGTATGAAGAAAGGGATTAATGGGAATAAGTCCAACGTAGTCTTTCACCTGTTTCGCTTGTTAGACTCTCTTGGCTCTCGGAAGCCAGAGTGGCTGCTAGTCGAGAATGTCCCTTATATGCTCCGGTTGGATCGTGGTGGAGCAATGAATTCGCTGGTTAAAATGCTTGAGCAGCGTGGATATAAGTGGGCATATCGAGTTGTTGACGCAAGATCGTTTGGTACACCGCAGAGGAGACCGAGAGTTCTGATGTTGGCATCTCTCAGTCACTCGCCAGAAAATTACCTGTATAGTGATGAAAGCGATCAGCCTGTAGTCGATCCGAGGCCAAGCGCACCTATAGCAGACTCTGCTTATTATGGCTTTTATTGGACCGAGGGGAGCAGAGGGGTTGGGTGGGCCAAAGAAGCTGTGCCCCCAATTAAGGGTGGCTCAGGCCTCGGAATTCCTTCTGCACCAGCCGTCTGGGTGCCTTCTGACGATTATTTTGGGACGATAGATATACGCGATGCGGAGCGGATGCAGGGGTTCTCAACGAATTGGACTGAGTTCACTGATAAAAAGATCAGGCCGTCTCTAAGGTGGAAGCTCGTTGGCAATGCGGTCAACACGAATGTAGCCAAGTGGATTGGTGAAAAGCTTAACCAGGAAGAGAACCAATTGAAGCTAAAGGGAGATGACAACTTTAAGTCTTGGCCCAAAGCAGCATTCGGAGCTGATGGGAAGGCCTTCAAGGTTGATGTGAGCGCGTTTCCTGTTCATACAACTCCACAGCCCCTTTCAAATTTCTTGGAGCATCCCTTAAAAGATTTGTCTCATCGTGCAACCTCTGGTTTCTATAAAAGGACACAGACTTGTACGAACGTGGTGTATTCCGAGCAGTTTTTAGAGTCGTTAACAAAGCATATTGATAGGATGTCCGTTGACGCATAAGTGCTAACCCAAGAAGTCGACAATTTTCTTTTGGATTTCTTCGATATTCTTTGTTTCGCACTCCCAAATAACTAACGCCTTCCAGCCGAGCCCTTTAAGTTGTTCAATGCTGTTTTTATCTCTTTGGATATTCTTACGAAACTTGTTTTTCCAGAAGTCCATATTGGTTTTTGGTGTCGTCGTTTTTCTACATCCTCGATGACGATGCCAAAAGCAACCATGTACGAAAATCACCTTCATTCGGCTAGGAAAGGTCAGGTCTGGCGTTCCTGGTAAGTCCTTCCGGTGAAGACGAAATCTGTAGCCAAGGCTGTGAGCAAGTTTTCGGACGATGATCTCAGGCTTGGTGTCTTTGCTCTTCACCCTGGACATTTTGTAGTTTTTACTCTGTTCTGTTTTCGATTTGCTGTGCATCGTATAGTCCAAGGATTTTGTCTCACCTAATGGTGGTGAATATATAATGACTTGATAACCAAGCCAAGCCTCTGATAGTACATGTAAAAAACCATGAGGTACCCCATGTCTACAGAGACCTTCGATCGCATTAATCAGCTCTTTTCGGATTTACTTGATGAGTTTCCTCGGGGAGTGTCAAGCACCAGCACTGCGAAGTATAATGGCTTGGTGGCGTACTTTGCTGAGGCATTGGGGCTCAGCGAAACTGACATCTATGCAACGGGGGCTGCGACTAGGGCATCGAATCTCGACACACGTCTAGCGCAGGGCAACCAAAGAGCAGCTCACACAAAGTTAGGCCTGTCATTTCTCAAATTCCCGATAGATGTCAGCGATTTTGATAATGAACTAGAAAAAAGAACTCAAAGTGTTCTAAACACGTGTACGAAGTTCGTGGAAGGGCGGGAAGGAACCTCTTACGAGAACATTATCGTTTTGGTTCAGCCCAATGACGATACGCGGCTGATAGCTACACGTATTCTCTCTTTGGAGGGAAACGATTTAATAGATTCTCTTTCAGAGTTGCTTCCGGGAGTTTCTTTTGAACTTATTGAACCATACACTGAGGTCGCTGATGAGCAGCAAAAGGGTAGTTCGGCAGCCATAAAGGGACATCAGAAGACTAGAGATATGGCGACAGTTCACGATTTGTTGTCAAAGTACAAGAACGTCATCGTTTATGGTCCTCCTGGGACTGGCAAGACAAGAGAAGCTAGCCTCCTTATGAATGAGTGGAGAAGGGCAAACGGTAGTCAGTCTGTTAGCACCCTAACCTTCCATCCGACCTACTGTTATGAAGACTTCATCGAAGGATTCCGACCTAACCCCAAGACTGGGCATTTCGAATTAACTGATGGGTTTTTTAAAGAATTTTGTGAAGTCGCTTCAAAAGATAGGGACAATGACTATCTCCTTGTTGTCGATGAAATAAATCGTGGGGATGTCGCGAAAATATTTGGTGAGATGATAACGGCTATCGAAAAAGATAAACGTGATGACTCCTATGTCGTTACTCTCCAACAGTCTAAGAAGCCATTTTCGGTTCCTAGCAACGTCTTTTTGTTGGGAACAATGAACTCCTCCGACAAAAGCATCAGCTTGATGGATTTGGCGATAAGGAGGCGGTTCGCATTCTACAATCTACGAACTGATTATTCCGTTTTTTCAAAAACAGAGTTTGTTGACCAAGTAGAAGAAATTGATCTTGGCACACTCTTGAAGACATTCAATGACAATTTGGTTGAGCAGGGGATTGATTCGGAGAAAACACTCGGGCAGTCATACCTGCTCATTAGGAAAGACGAGTACTCCGGTGTCTCATCTCTTCGGGATAAATTGACCTATGAGATCATCCCTATCTTGGAGGAGTACTTTTTCGCCGATAGGTCGCTGATTAAGAATATTCTTGGGTCAATCGTCGATGACAAGGGATGTCCTGTAGATGCATTTTTTGATGATGATCAGCTTGTGAAATCAATTAAAAGCTTGATCGGATAAGCTGGGGGTAGACTTGTTAGTCTCCTTGCGTGAATTCGAATCAAAAGAGTTGCTTCTGGAAGACATTCCATTTGTGACAGGCAACCAGTTGACTAAATTTATTGAGAAATCAAAGCCTCTAGTTGACGTTCGACTGACTTCAACAAATAAGATCATCATTACTGCCGGTCAGAAAATTGGCTCACTTTCTGAGGGTGGGTTGACCGTGCATGTTGCACCAAGAGTGAACATTAGCTCAGCCGCATTCCTCATATATTATTCAATTTTCAACTACAGTGCTCAAAATGCTACATTGAGTGCGCGCAGTATGTCGAAGTCAAAGGGGTACAGCTTCCCAGACCTGATAGGTGCGATTCTGTGTGCAGAGATAAAAAGCATAGTGTTTAATGGTGTCTACAAAAGCTACCAAAATAAAAGCAGTTCCCTGCCTTTTGTCAGAGGGCGAGTGGATTGGAGAAGGAGCTTTCCTTTCGAGCTGAATAGAGCAACAACTGTTTGCTGTAATTATCAAGATATTTCACACAATAATCTTCATAACCAAATTATTCTGTTCGCTCTGTCAAAATTGATTAACAACGTGACGAACAAAGGGATAAAGGCATCGCTGTATAGCTATCATCGTATGTTCGACGAGTTGTGCGACTTTGTCCCAATAGACGAAGCATCATTCACGAATATCTCATCAGGCTACAATCGAATAAATGCGCATTATCAAATTGCACATTCTCTTTGTCGACTGATCATAAATGATTATTTGGACTCTGGGGTTAATGGAGGGAAAAGTAAGTTCTCCCATGGCTTTGTTTTCAACATGGCACTGGTTTTTGAAAAGTTCATTGGGAAGTTTTTGCGGCTAGCCCTTGATGACATGAATGTCGTTGTTGAAGAACAAAGCAAAATACATGGCGCATTCGTTGATGCGACTGGGAAAAAATATCTTTCTGCAAAGCCTGATTTGCTTGTGAAGCACGAGGACAAAGTCGTTGCTGTGGCTGATATAAAATATAAGCCATATTCCAAATCATTGAAGGACGGTAAGCCTGTTAAGAAGGTGTCCTCTGCCGACCTTTACCAAGTATTCTTCTATCAACAGAAAATTAGAGATATACATTATCTCCCAGAACTTCCTTTAGCTTTCATCTTTTCTGATAAACACGGAGCTGGTTTGAGGGATAAGTACCGCCATCTAAGTGTTGGGTACTCTGGTGATACTCTTAACGAGGTTCATTTGGACTTTTTCGACGTAGATCACATCTCATCTAGGCTTGCTGAGGGATATGCTGAAGTTGATGTCATAAAAGACATTGGAGGCGAGCTTAATTTAGTTTCGCGCTTGTTACATGGGAGCTGATAGACCGTAGATTAAAGCAAATGATTTTATCTCCCAAGAGCAGTCAACCTCAACTCGTAGAGGCCCGACTTTCACGCTTTTCAGTTCTTGCAATGAGAAGTAGCCCCATTCAGCATTTTGCATGTCTCCGTTGAGGATGGCATAGCCGTAGAAGATGTCCTCTCCGTCGAATTCGGCCGCATACCAGTGGGAATTTCCTATGAAGAAGTGGTGGAAGATGAGCTTCTCGTCTGCTGGGGTGTTCTCTGTCTCGTATAGGCGGGGAATCTTGCTCTGTATTCCGTCTTTGTAGTCGTCTGTCATCGTTTCGACCTCTCGTGTGGCTTGTAGGAGCTTCTTGTCGAAAATCCATATGGTTTATCAGTCTCGTATCTGCGTGGCCTCATCGGGCCTCTACGGTGGTGTCGTTTTGAACTCTCGTTGAAAGATGAAAGGCCCATCCTTGCGGACGGGCCTCTACGATCTTGGTAATGTGATCTACTTGGTTTCGGGTTTCCTGGCCGGAGCCTTCTTGCCTTTGCCTGTCTTCTTCCAAAGCTGCATGTTTTCATGCGCTCGGAACGTGCTTTAGCTGTCTCCCGACAAGAGAGCGGCTGGTGTTTGGGGTAGCCCCATTTTTCCTTGTACTCGGCGGGCGTCAGGCCGTGACTTTCGAGGTGGCGCTTGGTGATAGTCTTGAAGGTCTGGCCGCATTCGACACAGGTGATCGTCTTCTTTCTGATAGCCCTCTTGGGATCGACAGCCGGTTCCTGTGCCTTGTCTCCTATCTCACCGGTGGCAATCCCGGTGAGGCCCATGTTCACTTCTTTGACCAAGGCTTACAAGTGTTGACTTGTAGGCCTTTTTCCGTGGAATGGCCGTATTCAATGATTCACTCCTTCTTGTTGCGCTCATTGGGGAGGAGGTGCCCCATTTCTGTGGGCAGCTCAAATGTCCTTGTCTGATTCTTTCCTTCCCAATAATTTTGATATTGCGATTGCACCGAATTTACAGCATTCTACTCTGCTGCGCTCATTTTACCGCACTAGCCGCCTTGGCGGTTCTCACTTCTAACAGGTAGGTAAAATATGAATTTCCCGGAGAGTCTTCCGAACACGCACAAGCAGCTTCTCATTCAGATCATCGATGAGTTTTCAAAGGACTCCCGTATTTTGGGGATAGGTGCAAGCGGTTCATATGCTTCAGATTCCATGGATAAGTACAGCGATTTGGATCTTGTTGTCGCAGTTGATCCCGATGCATTTGAGAGCATCATGACGGAACGTTTTGAGATCCTCGATAGGATTGAAGGCAAAGTTGCGGCTTTTACCGGGGAACACGTGGGGGAGCCTCGATTAGTCATAGCAATGTATGGTCCGGACACCATCCATGTTGATTTTAAATTCGTCGCATTGCCGGACGCAGCCGTCAGAGTGGATGACACCAAGGTGTTGTGGGAAAGGGAAACGCTTCTATCCGATATATATCGCCATTCAACTCATGCTTATCCTCAACCTGATCCTCAATGGATAGAGGATAGATTCTGGATCTGGATTCATTATGCGGCAACAAAGGTTGCCCGTGGTGAATACTTCGAGTCCCTTGATTTCATATCTTTTCTCAGGCTCACCGTTCTTGGGCCCTTGGCGTTGAAGCAGGGCGGGCATACTCCGGCGGGTGTGAGGAAAATCGAAAAATGCTTGCCTGATTTCTCTAAAGAACTGTTGGCTACCGTAGCAATTCCTGACAGGGAATCCTTAATTTCAGCAATCCAAAAGTGTATCGAGCTGTATCTTTTGCTGCGAGAGAACGAGGATGTGGAAATTAATCACGATGCCCAAAGGATATGCGTTGATTATTTCAAGAAAGAACTTTGTTCTTGATCCGAAGAGCAAGGGAAATGTGAATTCAATGAGAGCCTCCGATCGGAGGCTCTCAACGGTTTAAACTTTCATCAAAGATTTCAAATAATACAAATCAAACCATTTTGAATGGCATTCGCGATGGATGTTGTTTCTCCCACGCCTCCTGTCGGGAAATGATTCTTTTTTGTCAGCCTTCCAGGTTGGTGAAGTATTCGTCCCGTGTGAGCCAGAGTTCTTCCATCCGGTACATGTGCCAGTGGTCATGCATAAGAATGTGCCGTGCGAAGATGTGGAGGCCGTACTGATGGTATTCCGGATGGACGGCCGTGCGCTTCCAGTCATCGGGCGTTGCGGCGGAGAGCCGTTCGACAATGGCGTCGCGCCCAATTTTGAACTCGGACAAGGCCTGTTCGACTGACGGGAGCGGAGCAACATCCTTTTTTTCATCCCGGGCGGGGAAATATGGAATGAATTTCGGGGAGTCCTCTTCCAAAATCCGATTGATACGCTGCAGCCCCATTGGTTGCACTTCGGCCAAGTGGGCCACATGCTCGGCAATGGACCAACATGTATCACCCCGTTTGCTGTGGCGCTCTTTTTCGGGGATGCTTGTCACAAAGGCCGAAAGGATTGTGTGACTGTCGCTCAAGCCGTGCAAAATAGCGGCAATGTCCTTGTGTTCCGGTGTTTCCATTTTGTTCCCCTTTTTTATGGAAATGCATTGAACGGTTCAAAACAACGAGGCGCATCAAGTTTCAGGTCAATTATAGTCCGGCCTGGTCGATGTCCATTCGAAACATCGGAAGCCTGGAATCGGCTTTGCGTATGGCTCAAGCGTCCCCTTTCATGAGCAGGGTGGCCGAGAGGGCCTCGGATGCCGGGCGATCAGGGCTTTTCAGGAGGGAGCGGAGAACGGAAGCGTAAAGAAAAATGTCGAGCCGACCCCGAATTGGCTTTCTGCCCAGATGCTGCCGTCGTAATGGGCTATGATCTCTCGGCAGATTGCCAGGCCAAGCCCCGTGCCCTTGCCTTGTTGCGATAGCGTGTCCCCGTTTTTCACTTGATAGAATTTGTCGAATATCTGGGGGAGGTGTTCCTCGGAAATGCCGCAACCGGTATCGCTGACGGTGACAAGCAGGCGCCCTTTCTCCCGCCGGCGCGCCGAGACGGTGACTCGCCCACGCACCGTATGTTTGACGGCATTGCTCAGCAGGTTGAGCAGGACTTGCGTAATGCGGTCGCCGTCAGCGTGGATCGGGGGAAGATCATTCTCGATATCCACCTCCAGGGACAGTTCCGGAAGCGCGGCGAATTGGCCTCTTACGGACTCCAGGGCCTGGCTGATGAGTTTGTCCAAATCCAAGTCCGTATCCCGCCAGACCAGTTGTCCGGATTCAATTTTGGCCAAGTCCAGAAAATCACTGATCAGACGTGTCAGACGATCACTTTCATGGTCGATGATCGCCAGGTTGCCGATGATCGTTTCCGCCTTCTCATTGAGTTTCAAGTAGCCGGCAATCGGTTGGAAATTTTTCTTGAACGATTTGTCGATAAGCTTAACAAATCCGCGGATAGAGGTGAGCGGCGTGCGCATTTCGTGAGAGACGCTTGAAATCATCGCCGATTTTTCTTTGTCCAGCGTTTTCAGGCGAGCGTTCGCGGCCTGTAGCGTCAAGGTCTGGCTGGCCAACTCCTGTGTTCGCTCCTGAACCTTCTCCTCCAGCTCAAGGTTCAATTTCTCCAGAGCCATTTCCGCTTCCTTGCGATCCGTTATATCGTCAACAATGAACAATGCTCCCTGGTTCGAGCCCGGGAGGGCGGGGCGGGGCATGGTCGTTCCGGCGATAAACGTCCAGATCTTAACGTCGTCCCGGCGCTTGAGTCTGTATTCGGTTTTGACTTTTTCACCATTTTTCAAGCGGCCCAAATGTTCCGCGGCAAAATGCTCGAAGCTTTCATCGGAGATATGAAAAGCCCGGCTGCTCAAACCGACCATGTCTTCCGGGCTGTCGTATCCGAATATATCCGCCATGCGTTGGTTGGAGCGAAGGATTTTTCTCTCCGCGGTCAAAAGCACGATGCCGGCCTGCGTGTTGTCGAAGATCAACTGCAATTCGCTCAGAGCGGCCGCAAGCTTACGCTGCGCGCTTTTTCGCTGTATGATATTTATTCCCATCAATATCACCAGAATGCTCAACGCCGCGAGAGTGGCCAATACCCCCCAGATCAGGATTTTGTATTTATCGTAAAAGGAAACCGGTCGGTTGAGAACAATACTTTCCTTGGGGAGCTGCTCGGGAGAGACTCCGGCCTTGACCAGGGCGGGGTAGTCGAAAATCAATTTGTTGGGGCTCTCCTGTATCCGGGGAAGTGAGGCCACGCTTTCGCCGTCCAGAATGCGACTCGCCAGCTTGCTCGCCTCCAATCCCTGGTAGTACGAGCTCGTTATCATACCCCCGACAAACCCTTTTCCCAAATGGGTGTCCGAATTGGTGTAGATGGGCACACGCACGACCTGTATCAGATTCCGAACGATATATTCGCTGTCAAAATAGATTCCGTCGGCATCGCGGGCATAGAAGAGATAAAGAATCAAGGAACCTTTGCGCAGGCGGCTCGCTGTTTCCAGCAGTTGGGACAGGTTGAGATCGTCCGGATACGTAAACGTGACCTCGGGAAATTTCGGGGTGATCTCTTTCAGCGCCTCGCGCATTTTTTGTCCTGAGACTGTTTTGTCGATGATGACGAAGATTTGATCCGTATCGGGATGCAGCTGCAACGCCACGCTGAGACCTTTCTCAATGTCTCTGGTCTCTCGAACTCCCACGACATTGGGAAAATCCGCGATGTCATCGAGCTTGATTTCATTGGCGCCGCAAAAGACCACGGGGATGTTGGGGAAAAGCGTTTGGCCATATGTCTTGATGAATTGCAGTGCGTTGTCGTCGGAAGTGATGATCAGATCAACGGGCAGTTCCTCGTACTTGATCTCCATCGCCATGTAGGTGGACTTGAAAGCTCTATCCGGCGGCAGGCGTTTCGTGTCCATGAATTCGATGAAGAGCTCAATATCTTTCCTGTCGGCGAAGCCATCCTTGATGCCTGCCCATATGCGATTCGCCCAAGGCATTCCCAAGTGGTATGACGATATGTACAGAACCCTCTTCAACGGCGGGTCCGCCGCCAGGGCCGGGCTCGGCGCAGTACCGATCTGCAAGGCCAGGAGGCTCCAGCAGAACACGAAGCACCAAATGGCGGGGGTGCGCTTTGTCGTCATAAGACCCCTTGGGAAAAAGCTGTTGTGCAGGATCAGACCGGAGTCAGTCGTGCAATTCCTAATGCCGAAAGAACACATCAGGGGTTGTAGCCCGTAAAATGCCGGTCTCCATGAAATGCAACGCAATGTCCCCCGGCGGCCGGGCATGCGTCTGGAGCAACCGTCCAGAGCCGCAGAGAAGACCGGACCTCTTTACTATGCTAGTATCAACTGAACTTTTTTTGAAGCGGTTTATATCTTCAGATGGTTAGAAAATCAGTACCCTCCCATCTCCGGCTACTGCCGAAGTCCCCCACCAAGGGCGCGCCCGTCGCCTGGAAACGGCGAAAGCGCCAATTCCCATTCGTAGCCGGGCTGGAAAGTCTCCAGTCCGGCTTGTCTGTGAGGCGAGATCGCGTCAGAAACGTTCGAATGAGTTTTCGTCTTCATTACCGGAGTCCAGCTCCGTGCCGCCATCCTGTGCAGTTGGATAAGATTCGTCAGCGGCCGGCAGCCGTGGGGCGCGATGTCGGACGGCCTGAGGGACGGTCGCTTTTTCGGTGTTGTCGTTGGTAATGCGGAAATAGGACATGGTTTGCTGCAGGTGTTTGGCCTGGTCGTTCATCTGGCTCGCGTTGGACGCGGTCTGCTCGGCTATAGACGCGTTTTGCTGGATAACACTCCCCAGTTCCTGGATGGCCTTGGACACCTGGGTCGCGCTGGTGTCCTGCTCCTGGCTCGCCACGGCTATTTCCTGGATGAGGTCTGCGGTCTTCTGGATGTCCGGAACCATCTTGCCCAGCATTTCGCCTGCCCTCTCAGCGACTTCTACGGAACTTGAGGATAGCTCGCTGATCTCGCTGGCCGCAGAGCCGCTTCGTTCGGCCAGCTTACGCACCTCGGCCGCGACAACGGCAAATCCCTTGCCGTGTTCGCCCGCTCGAGCGGCCTCGATGGCCGCATTGAGGGCCAGAAGATTGGTCTGTCGTGCGATTTCCTCGATGATGGATATCTTTTCGGCGATCTGTTTCATGGCGTCCACGGTGTGGGCAACGGCTTGGCCGCCTTCCTCCGCGTCAGCGGAGACGGAGCGGGCGATCTTTTCCGTTTCACCCGCGTTTCCCGCATTCGAGCGGATGTTGGACGCCATCTGCTCCATGGAGGAGGATATTTCCTCCACCCCCGCCGCCTGCTGGGTGGAGCCCTGAGCCAGGGTCGCGGAAGAGGATGTGAGTTCCTGTGATCCCAGGGAGACATTGACGGAAGCCTGTTTTACATCGTCGACCACGCTACGCAGCCGGACGACCATGTCGTTCAAGGCGTTGCTGAGAACGCCTATTTCGTCATGCTGTTGCGTCGCGAGGTCGGCGTCCAAGTCTCCTCCCGCGATTTGTTGGGCTGCGCTGACCAAAGTGCCTACCGGCCTGACCACGTTGATGTTCAGGGTCAGGACAATACCTACCGCCAAAGTGATGACCATGCCGATGGCGATGAGGACGATGTTCAAGCCGATGGCGTTTGCCTTGGCGAACACCTCTTCTTCCGGGATGAGCGCGCCGATGATCCATCCTGTTTTGTCGGATACGCTGAAGGAACACATGGCTTCCACGTGGTCGAGATTGATGAACAGAGTGCCGCTTTCCGAGGAAACGAATTTTTTGCCCCAGTCAAAGCTGGCCGCCAGATTGAGTCTGCCCACATGGTTTTGCACCGGATGGGCGAGGAGCAATCCCTGCCGGTCCGTTATGAAAACGTAGCCGGCCTGACCGATGGTGACGCCGGTGATGTACTCCTTTGCAAAGGCGGAGATGTCAACGACGCAGACCAGGACTCCCTCCACTCCGTTTTTAGTTTGGATCGGCAGGGCGATGTTCATGACGGGAGTGTTTGTCTCTTTGTCGATCATGGCCTCGGTGATGATTCTGTTTCCGCTTATGGCCGTTTTGAAATATGGGGTGTCAGCGAGGCTTGCTCCCTCTTCGTCCGGGTTGGACGAGGCGATCACAACGCCGTCGTTTCCAAGCAGCTTAAGTCCCTGCAGAATGGTTTGGACCTTGGTTGTGGCGACAAGTGTCTTTCCTACGGCCTTTCGTGCGCTTTTGGCCACGAAACCAGTCTGGGTGGCTTGGACCATGATTTTTTGTTGGGCCATGCCGGATAACTGCATTTCGAGATTTCCAACCCACAATTCGATGATGTCGATTATTGAGCGCAACTCGGTCTCGTTGTTCCGCTGGGCGGAATCATTCAGAGCGCTTGATGAATTGTAGTAGGTTATGACGGTGACTACCGACATGCCGACAATGATCAGAAGCAGCACAGGGGTCAGAAACTTGAATTTTAATGAGCGCACGACAGCCTCCCCTTGTGGGCCGGAGGACGGGACTCCGGCCCAAGAGTGATGTTGTGTCTGTTCCCGCAGACTTACTTGACGAGTTTGATGCTCTCCATCAACTCTTCGGGAATGGTGATTCCGAATTTTTCAGCTGCGCCTTCGTTCAGATACAGCCCCGGCTCCGGGTCAACGGCCACGGGAATGGAACCGATGGGCTTGCCGTTGATCACAACGTCCACGACGATGTCGGCCAGCATCATGCCCAGCTTGTTGTCGTCGGCGGCGAAACCGGCCAGCGCGCCTTCACTGACCGACTTCTTGTTGTAGGCGAGAACCGGGGTATTCCCGGCGGCGGCCACCAATTCGGCGGTGGCATCCATGAGAAGAGCCTGAGTGCCTAGTATGATGGCTGATACTTTGCCGCTGAGTTCACCTATTTTCTGTGCCGCTTCGTCCTTGGAAGTGACCTTGACTTCATTGTAGGTAATTCCGTTTTTGCCGCAGGCAGCCTTGGTGCTTTGCATGTCCACGCCGGCCGAGGGATTGTTGGCGTCAACGATGAGAGCTATGGAATTCATGTCGGGCAGCAGGGCCTGGAATATGGGCAACATGTAGTCCGGGTCGATGAAGTAGGTGACGCCGGTAATGTTGCCGCCAGGGGCATCCATGTTTTTCACGGTCCCCAGGACGACCGGGTTGTTGCAACCACCGATGAAGGTCGGAATGGAAGGTGGGTTCTTGCCCAGCCACTTGGCGCCGTTGGAGCGCAGCAGGACTATGCCGTCCTTTTCGCTGGACCATTTTGCGAACAGCGGGCCGAGTTCGTCCGTGGAACCCATTTCCTTGCTGAATTCGATATTGATGCCCTTGTCGGCCAGACCTTTTTCCAAGCCCGCGTTGACGCGGTTGGCCATGCCGGATTTGCCGACCCAAGCCACGCCGATGTCTTTTGCCGACGCGATCGCGGTAAATCCGAGAAGAACCACAGCAACGAGGGAAAATACATAAAATCTTTTCACGGCATCCTCCAAAATTGACGGTTGTGACTGGTGTAAAATTTTAAATGCATGAACCATGAGAAAGGGATGTCACTATACATGAGAAACCATCATGATAAGAAGTGGTTCCGGTTGTTCGGACAGTTTGGCGGCAGAATTAAGGTGGAGCCTGGTACTCACTACGCCGCCTGACAGGCTCCCCATCTCTGGGGGGCATGCCCCCCAGAGATGGGGGT
>Ga0207798_100274_pt1 | contig 16351 bp, 15 predicted proteins | sample TtanPargueraPR_8_FD_187278 | JGI IMG/M metagenome (GOLD analysis project Ga0207798, IMG submission 187278) | Anaerobic enrichment media microbial communities from Bioluminiscent Bay, La Parguera, Puerto Rico - Tt and E1 (SPAdes) | ecosystem: Environmental > Aquatic > Marine > Unclassified ... | reverse complement strand
CCCCTTTTAGGGGGAGATGTCGGTGTAAGGCAGGTGGGAGGCCGACAGAGGGGGTCCAGGAGGGGTGGCCCTGAGAATCAGGGTTGGGGTGGTTGAATCCTTAATAACATTATTTGAATATTATAATTCAGTGTTCACCCCCTCCGTCTCCTGACACTAAAGGTCAGGATCCTCGTCCCCCTCAGATGATGGGGACAAAAGAAACAAGGTGTATTTTCAAGCAAGCGCCAACCCCTTAATCCCCCAAGGGGGGCCACACAAAAATGATTTAAAATTGCAGAAGTATTGTGGGGACTGGCCTGCAAAATGATTGAACAATAAAACAAAGGAAGGATTTAGGGAAGGAAGCGGTGAGCGACATTGTTTGACCCCGAATACTCGGGGGAGTTTATGTCGCGTGTAAATCCTAATCTGTAGTTTTGTCTCGATCAGTTTGTGAGCCTTGAATTTTCTTTGTTTCGTTTCTTTGTTTCAAGACAAAGAAATGAAAGCATAAATGACAAAGACACAGAAATGCTATTAAATATATAATGAAGTATAAACTGACCCCCTCCGTCTCCTGACGCTAAAGGTCAGGATCCTCGTCCCCCTCAAACGATGGGGACAAAACCTAACTTTTATTACCCAACGCACACCCCTAGCCCCCAAGGGGACAACGCACAGAAAGTTGATAAAGTAATACGAAAACACAAAACAGATAACAACAAATAAACGAGTTTAAAACCACGTCACTACATTATGGAAAAATTTTCCCTGTAAATTGTTTCCAATCTTATTTCACGGGGAAAAAGAACATAAATAATTTTAAGAAGAATGGAAAACCACATTTACACCACTTTCGACCGAATAAAAGGTCGTCCCGCCAAAGAAGTCTACCTTAAACAACGCGGTAAAGTAATTTGGATGACCGGTTTATCCGGCTCCGGGAAAACCACTTTAGCCTCTGCCCTTGAAAAAAGACTCTTTGAGTTAAATTATTTCTGCCAGATCCTCGATGGTGATAACGTACGCTCGGGCATCAACAAAAACCTGATGTTCACCGAGGAGGACCGTATGGAAAACATCCGGCGGATAGCGGAGGTAAGTAAGCTCTTTATGAATTGCGGTATTATTCTCATTTGCGCCTTTATTTCCCCCACCAACGAAATGCGCGAGATGGCCCGCAAGATCATTGGCGAGGACGATTTCCTGGAGGTGTTTATCGATACCCCGTTGGAAATCTGCGAACAACGCGATCCAAAGGGATTGTATAAAAAAGCCCGTGCCGGCGAGATTAAAAATTTCACGGGAATCTCTGCTCCATTTGAAGTACCGGAACACCCGTTTATTGCGGTCGATAATACCAGCGAGAACATTGATGAAACCGTGAGGGAGATGTTAAAGAAGATTATCCCTGAGGTACGTTGGGATCCGAGTGAAATATTGTAGTCATTAGTCACTGGTCAATCGATATTGGAATATTGCTAATTTAAGTATCCAAGATCTAGAATCCAATATCAAGGATCCAGAATAAAAACCACATAACACTTTTAAATTTTCTTTTTAAAATGAATAACAATACCAAAATCGCTGTTATCGGCCTGGGATATGTAGGCCTGCCATTAGCTGTTGAATTCGCAAAAAAATTCCCCGTAGTGGGCTTTGACATTAACCAAAGTCGTGTAGATGAACTCAATAGCGGTCACGACTCCACCCTTGAAGTGGAAGACGAAAACTTAAAATCGGTATTAAATAATCACAACTTTCCGGGCAAGAGACCAGTGAAGGAAGCTGTTGTTAATAGCACCGGACTTCTTCTCACAACGAATCCAAACGAAATTGCCGACTCCAATTATTACATCGTTACAGTCCCTACCCCTACCGATAAAAACAACCGGCCGGTGCTAACTCCGTTAATTAAAGCATCTGAAACCATTGGTAAGGTTTTAAAAAATGGCGACATTGTAATCTATGAATCAACTGTTTATCCGGGAGCAACCGAAGAAGACTGTGTTCCGGTATTGGAACAGTTTTCAGGGATGAAAATGAACGAAGATTTCTTTGTGGGTTATTCGCCCGAGCGTATTAATCCCGGCGATAAATTACATACGGTAACCAAAATAAAAAAAGTAACCTCTGGCTCAACACCCGAAACCGGACAGAAAGTAGATGCACTTTACCGCACCGTTATTGAGGCCGGCACACACCTGGCACCAAGCATAAAAGTGGCAGAAGCCGCCAAAGTAATTGAGAACTCGCAACGCGACATCAATATTGCTTTTGTGAACGAACTGGCCAAGATATTTGCCAGCATGGGCATCGATACCAAAGACGTGCTGGAAGCTGCAAGTACTAAGTGGAACTTCCTGCCATTTACCCCAGGACTGGTAGGCGGTCACTGTATCGGAGTAGACCCCTACTACCTGGCACAAAAAGCACAGGAAACGGGCTATAATCCTGAAATCATTTTAGCAGGAAGGAGAATGAACGACGGCATGGGCGCCTGGGTAGCTTCCGAAGTTGTAAAACTAATGATCCATAAAGGCCACGCCATTAAAGACGCCAAAGTACTTGTTCTTGGCATTACCTTTAAAGAAAACTGCCCCGATATCCGCAACACCAAGGCCATCGATGTGATTAACGAACTAAAGACTTATGGCTGTATAGTAGATGTGTACGACCCCTGGGCCAATAAAGCAGAAGTAAAAGCCGAATACGGCATCGACCTGGTGGATAACTACATCGCCGGCAGCTACGACGCGGTGGCACTGGCAGTATCCCACAACGAGTTTAAAGCCATCGACCCAGCTACCCTGCGTAACGGCCACAACGCCATTATCTACGACATAAAAGGCATCTGGGACAAGGAGAAAGTGGATGGAAGGTTGTAGGTGTATGGACATGAGACCACTTCGGCTCCTGCGTTACCTCGCGGATCCGTGCTACAAGGCGCAATATCCCCGGGAATTCCCTTCCACAAACATGTTTAGCAGCACGAGTCTGCGAGGTCGTGAGGCACGATCGACCGTGGCAGCCTCACCACCTTTAGCACAGTTATCCCATGAAAGCCTGGACCTACATAACAACAAACAAGAACAACACAGTTTTGTATATCGGCGTAACCAGCAACATCAAAAGCCCTATGGTGGCGCACAAGACAAAAAAGTACGCAAGATCGTTCACTGCCCGATACCATGCCGACAAGTTGGTCTGGTTCCAGGAGTTCGACAGCATCATTGATGCCAGAGACAGGGAAAAACAACTCAAGGCAGGATCACGCCAAAGAAAGATGGACCTAATTAACAAACTCAATCCTAAATGGGATGACCTGTTCGAAACATTATAAGTTGTCAGGGCATGAGACCACTTCGGCTCCTGCGTCACCTCGTGGATCCGTGCACCCAACAAATTTTGAAATGAGAACATTCGTAATCCAAACAAAATTTTTAGCACGACTTTGCGAGGGAGGCACGACCGAAGCAAACTCACCACTTTTAGCACAATGATATTATGAAAATCTTAATTACAGGAGGTGCAGGGTTCATTGGCTCCAACCTCGTTGACCACTTCCTCGGCAAAGAACACGAAGTAGTGGTACTCGATAACCTGGCAACGGGCTTCGAAAAGAACATAGCCCACCATTTTGGCAAGAAGGCGTTCACGTTTATAAAAGGCGATATCCGGGATTTGGAAACCTGCCGCAGGGCGGTAAAGGGCTGCGACGGTGTATTGCACCAGGCAGCACTGGGTAGTGTACCCCGCTCGATTAACGACCCGATTACCTCGAACGAAGTAAACGTAAGCGGTTTTATGAATATGCTGGTAGCTGCCCGCGACCAAGGCATACAACGTTTTGTATATGCGGCCAGCTCGAGCACCTATGGCGACAGCACCGAACTCCCCAAGGTGGAAGACCGCATTGGAAAGCCCCTCTCGCCTTATGCGGTAACCAAGTATGTAAACGAGTTGTACGCCGATGTATTTGCCCGCACCTACGATATGCAATGCATAGGCCTGCGTTACTTTAATGTATTTGGCCGCCGCCAGGACCCCAACGGCGCTTACGCCGCCGTAATCCCGCTTTGGGTAAAGGCTTTTCTAAACCACCAAAGCCCGGTAATTAACGGCGACGGCACCTACTCCCGCGACTTTACCTACATCGACAACGTCATCCAGGCCAACGAATTAGCACTCCTCACTCCTGCCTCCGACATCCTCGAACGAAAAAATTGTTACGAAGGAAGAGTTTCCGAGGGAGTGGAACGACCGAAGGAACCTGTCCCCCCCAGCACTGAACAAGTACAGAGCACTTCCTTCCACGAAGTCTTCAACATTGCCTACGGCCAAAATACCACCCTGCTCCAACTCTTTGAAGCCCTCAGAGATAACCTCTCGCACTTCGATGAAAAAATAAAAACCATTAAACCTGCCTTCCGCGATTTCCGCAAAGGCGATATTCCGCATAGTTTGGCGAGTATAGAAAAGGCGCAGACTATCTTGAATTACGTGCCGAAATTTGATGCTGCCAAAGGGTTTGAAAATGCATGTCATTGGTATTGGGAAAATCTGAAATAATATGGATACACTCAAAGTACATAAATCAAGGTTAATTGGACAAGTTGAGGTAAGTGGTGCAAAAAATGCAGCTCTTAAACTTCTAACAGCATCTGTTTTAACAGATGAACCAGTTGAGATATTCCGATCTCCCAATGGTTTGCTGGACATGCAGATACATATTGCCATGCTTGAAAAGATGGGAAAGACTTGTGTCAAGCGTGAAGGCTATCTTAAAATTGAAGAAAACAATAGGATTACGAATGAACTTCTTTGGAACGAACGATCCATCCGTAATTCCCTGTTAATTTTAGGTTCACTTACAACCAGATTTGGTAAAGGGAAAGTCCCTCTTCCTGGAGGATGCAAACTAGGCGACCGCAAATACGATCTTCACGTAAAGATCCTTGAAAAAATGGGTGCTAAAGTCTGGGAAGAAGATGGCTACCTTTGCACCGAAGCAAAAAGGAAATTAAAAGGATGCGATATTCAATTGCCTATTCGTTCAACCGGGGCAACCGAAAATGCCATTTTGTGTGGAACATTGGCAACCGGTAAAACAACGGTTTGGAATCCGCATATCCGGCCCGAAATACTCGACCTCGTTGAAATGCTTCGCAAAATGGGAGCAAAAATACAGGTGTTTGGCCAAAAATGCATTGAAATTGAAGGCGTAGATCAATTGTATGGTGTAAAACATACCGTTGTGCCCGATAACATGGAAGCCATTACCTGGGCTATTGCTTCGGTGATAACCAACGGGGATATTGAAATTATTAATTTCCCATTTGACCACCTAGAAGTACCTCTAGTTTTTTTACGCGAAAGCGGCATGAAATATTACAGAGGAGAAAATTCACTGATTGTTCGCGGTGGCAATTCCTATCCGGTAGAAATCAGCACTGGACCATATCCGGGAATTAATTCCGACATGCAACCTTTGTTTGCGGTTTACGGTGCCTGTTCACAAGGTGAATCAAAAATTGTTGATTTGCGCTTTCCAGGCCGCTACGGTTATGCCGAAGAACTAGCCAAAATGGGAATGGATTATTCCGTTGATGGTGACTTACTAAAAATACACGGTGGAAAACAATTGCAGGGTGCAACCGTAAAAGCGCTTGACTTACGTGCAGGTATGGCATTGTTATTGGCTGGCTTGGTTGCAGATGGTGAAACCCTGATTGAGGATGCCTGGCAAATTGAGCGGGGATATGAATACCTAAAAGAAAAGCTCAGTGATTTAACTCCTAATTAATGATTTCATTTTTAAAAAATAAAGTTGGATTATTAGACATTCACACTCGGGAAGTCTTAAAAAAATCAGTTGCATCTACAGTTGTTAAGGCCAGTGGAATGGCTTTAGCGCTTTTTGTAAGTGTTTTTTTGGGTAGAACAATTGGTGCCGATGGCTTAGGTATAATAAATCTTTCAAACAGAATAATCACACTTTCTCTACTGTTTTGTCTTCTTGGTATCAGAACAGTATTAGTTAAAAATGTTGCTATTGGATATAACCTTAAAAATTGGATAAGCATTAGATCATATATGCATACTGCTTACATATTTAATGGTTTATTATCCATTTTAATTGTTACAATATTACTTTTACTGACACCTTGGTTAACTGAGGGTGTTTTTAATGAACCAAGATTAAAAATACCCCTGTCAATAGCCATTATCTCGATGATACCTCAAACATTTTCCAGGATATTTAGTGCCGGAGTAAATGGATTCAGAAAAATATGGCAAAGTAATTTAGTTGACCAAACTTTAAGTATAGTAATTGTTTTAATCATACTTTCAGCGTTTTATTTTCTTAATAAGGAAATCACAATCATTAGAGTAGCAATCGCTTATGCTGTTGGAAGGCTGGTGGTTGCTTTTGCCATGGGTATTTACTGGAATAGATTATTTTCCTATCAAGCAAAACCAAATTTTATATTAAAACAAGTATTAAAACCGGCATTACCCTTATTGTGGATTTCAATCAGTAGTGTTATTGCCGCCAATGCCGATGCTATTATGCTTGGTTGGCTAAGCGACACCAAACAAGTTGGTTTATACACCGTTGCAGCAAGAATTGCATTGCTGACCAGTTTCTTTTTACAAGTGACCAATTCTGTTATTTCACCCAAGTTGGCAGGTTTATTTGCTGAAAATAAAAAAGCGGAGATGCAAAAAATGGTGCAACAAACGACCAAGGGGCTTACTTTTATTGCAGGTGTTCCTTTATTAATATTCATCATTTTTGGAAAGCAAATTTTAGGATTATGGGGAGAGGAATTTATAGCATCGTACCTAGTACTGGTTATTTTAAGTATAGGTCAGTTTTTTAATATATCAACAGGATGTTCAGGATTACTTCTTGTTATGTGTGGTTACGAAAAATACCATGGTTATATTTCGTTTTCCTTTGTTATTTTAAATTTGATACTTAATTATATTTTAATTTCTAACTACGGGGCTATTGGCGCTGCTATTGCCTCTGCAATTACAGTAATAGGCGAAAACATCACCAAAGTTATATTATCAAAAAATAAAGTTGGAGTTCTAACATTACCATTAACAATAAAATAAGATGAAAAAAGATCCGATAATAATTAGTGGATTAGGTGGTTCAGGCACAAGAGTTATTGTAACAATTCTAAATGAAATTAAATTTGATTTTGGTTATGATGTAAATAAGGCTTTTGATGATCTATCATTTACATTACTTTTCAAATTACCAAAAAATTTTAGAAGCAAGTTTAAAAAGAGAAGTAAATACGTAAAAAGAAGAATTAAAATTCATTATAAACTCCTAAACAACATCAAGCTAAATTTTAATGATTATCTAATAATTTTGAAATCTGGGCTGTTGCACTTATTTCATTTCAGAAGATATGACTATAAGTGGATTTACAAAAGACTAAAAAACATAATTTACAATAGAAGAAAATCATTGGTTTTGTGGGGTTGGAAAGAACCACATGCAATTACTTTTATTGAAGATTTATATTTTGAATATCCTAAATCTAAATTTATATTATTAATTAGGAATGGATTGGATATGGTTTATACTAAAAACGACCAACAATTTCATAACTATGCCAATTACTTTGGACTTGATAAAAGGGATACTTCCGAAGTCAACAAATTTGAGTTTTGGTATAGATTTAATAAATATGCAATTGGAACAGGACAAAATCTTTTTAAAGATAATTTCCACATAACTTATTATGAAGATTTAGCTGAAAACAACAGGGATTCCATTTCTGAAATAATAAATTTTACAACGTCGAAATATAATGACGACAATATCGACTCAATAATAAAAAAAATTAATAATCCTGGCTCGATAGGTCGTTATAAAGAAAACAATATGGATTGGATTGATGATAAAGTATTAGCAAAACTAAAAGAAATCGGCTATAACATTTTATTAAATGAGTAGGAAAGACAAAATTGAAATTTCAATTGTACTTACTGGTTATTATTTCAGAAATCAAGACTTATACAAAAAAAATTTTGATGAAACAAAGTTGTATGATTCAATAAATTTCAATCTTTATATTTTATCACACAAATCAAAAAATGAAATATCTGATGATATTTACAATTATCTTATCGAAAACAACTGGGAAATAATTTATCAACCTAATATTGGTTGGGATTGGGGATGTCATGTTCAGTTTATGCAATGGTATAATAAACAAAACCTGAATGCACCTGATTATTTTTTGTTTTTACACGATGATATAAGCATTTTTAAAAATGGATTTATCCAAGCGTTTTTAAATAAAGTAAAAAGTGGGTTTGAACTCATAGGAAACAGTCTCCCCTTCACAATCATAAATTCTTTTGAACAAGATTATGCGGACGAAGCTTTTATATTAGAAAATAATGGGTTTGAATTTGAAACCGGGGAAATAGAAATAGTACGAGGCTCTGCTTTTTTTATTACACACGATTTAGCTGTAAAGACATTAAGCAATTTACCTTATCAAAAATGTGGGTCAATCCATTTGGCAAACCGTTCATTACGGATGTTTGGGGCGATTGCAACTCATTTGGTAGGAAATAACAAAATAGGGTACCTGTCAGAAGAACATTTTAAAAGCGATTATATTAGCGAAGAAATGAGAGGTGAAGGAGTATCATCGCTTTTTTTTATAAAAAGATTTTTATTTTCAAAAATCACAAGAGCTTTAAATCTGGTTAAAATAACTGCCTCAAAATATATTTATAAACACACCTATTCAATCAACAAATATTACGGACTTAAAATTAATATAACTGAAAATAAAATCCTCTTTGGATATTTAAATCTATCTGTTGAAAAAAGCTGCTGTTCAGATATTTCATTTGATGATTTAGATATTTTATTCAGGCAAAATAAAATTCAACAAGTCTTAACTTCGTTTGAAATAGCAAATGATAGTAAATTATTCAAAAAACTGATTTTAAATAAAATTACAGAAAGCAAAATACCTGTTGATTTATTTGTTGAAGCAGAGAATTCAAAAAATAATGAGTTTGAAAAGTTCTTGTCAAAGCATAAAAATCTTAAAATAAAAATTGAAAAAATTCCAAAGCGAAAAGGCACAAAATGGGTTAAAAGATTGTATATTAAATATCCTCAAGAAAATTTAAGACCAGAATAAATGCACTCAATTAATAATTTCAACCTTATAGAATATAATGCCTACCGCATCAACGCAGTATGTGCCAAAGCCTGGTTTCCCGAAAACGAAACCGATTTGCTGGAAATCTACCGTCAAAAAATAAATAAACAGCTTGTCATTCTTGGCAATGGCAACAACATCATTTTAAGTAAAAAATATTACGAGGAAGAGTTTATCATCCTCAACGGATGTTTTGATAAAATAACGGTTAATGAAACTGAAATTGAAGCCGAGGCCGGGGCCACGCTTCTACAACTCAGTGAAACGGCATTAAAACACCATTTAACCGGCCTTGAAATTTTTTACGACATCCCCAGTTCAGTGGGCGGAGCTGTGGTAATGAATGCCGGCACAAAAGAAGGCGAAATAAAGGACATTCTGGTAAAAGTACGTTACCTCGATTTAGCTGATTTGCAAATAAAAGAAAATGCCAAAGAGGATATTGGTTTTGAATACCGCAACAGTTTTTTCCAAAAGCAAACCGATAAAATTGTACTAAAAGCCTGGTTTAATTTGGAAAAAGGAAACCCCGAACAAATAAAAGCCAAAATGGAAGAGACCAAACAAACCCGCTGGGTAAAGCAACCCCGCGAATATCCCAACTGTGGCAGCGTGTTTAAACGCCCTCCAGGCCGTTTTGTGGGCCCCATGCTTGATGAACTGGGTCTGAAAGGTTTTAAAATTGGGGATGCCCAAATTTCCCAAAAGCATAGTGGATTTATTGTAAATAAAGGAAATGCAACCGGACGAGATATATTAGCTTTAATATCTGAAGCAAAAAAACAGGTGAAAGAAAAATTTGGTGTGGATTTGGAAGTGGAACAGCGAATAATATAATTTGATGAGGATCAAAACGGGAAAATTTATCGCAGTTGCTTTCATAATTGGTTTAGTTCTTCTAACAATAACGGATCTAATCTATCCCTCAAAAGGAGAAAATGTTAACAGGCTGGTGCCTCAGGCAGGCAGAGCCTTAATGTTCTTATTCATGATTATTTCCATAGCTTATTTAAGTTTTAAGTTTATTAAAATACCTAAAAGTCCAATTCTGTTTGTATCAATCATCTTTCTTTTGTACACAATCATTTCTTACCTATTGCGAATCGATTACGTTGGAACGAATTTTATGTCGTTTGTAAAAACTGCTTATTGGGTACTCGGATTTCTTCTTGTGTATATACTGAGCTATAATGGATTTATTTCAGAGCGACATTTGTATTATTTCATTATTCCTTCCGTGGCTTTGTTCTTTCTTATCATTCTAAGAGATTTTTCTAATGTTACATTGTTTAGGGGCAGTAAAGAATACTTTGTATCAAATAACGGCTACAACCTTTTGAGGTTTTTCCCTTATGTCTTCCTGATTAGAAAAAATAGCATAAAAATCAGCCTCATATTTGTAATCGGTATGGGCGTAATATTGTCGCTAAAAAGAGGTACTATGCTGGCTTTTATTGTAGCCTCTGTAGTTATTTACTTCATTCTTTTATTTTCAAAAAAAGAAAATATAAGAGTTAGTAAAGTGGGATTATTAGTAGTTGGCATTATCGTTAGTGCGATGTTCTCCTATGCTATATTATCAAACCTAGAGACAATACTGCATCGTCTGCAAGATCTTGAAAACATTGAAACTGCAGGATCAGGAAGAGGAAGGATGTATGGACTGATTATTAATGAAATGCTTTTCCAAAGCAATGTCTTTAGATTCTTCTTTGGTTATGGTTTTTTAGCAACCATTCAATTTTTTGACACCTCTATTGGACATCCGATTGTTGCCCATAGTGACCTATTGGAACTGTTTTACGATTATGGTTTGTTCGGATTGCTGATTTTTACTGCCTTCTTCAGTTCAATAAATAAGCTTCGAAAGAATGTAAAAAAACAATCCTATTCCCATTGGTTGGCACTAACCGTATGGCTCATTATTATATCCATGTCCAGTATTTATTCTGTTAACTTATTTAGCCCGGAAATGATATATTCAATATTTATGGTTGCATATATTCAAGGGAAAAACATACGAAGACACAAAAATGAAAAGTGATAATATCTTCTTTTTTATAACTGCATTCGGACATGGAAAAGGCGGGCATTTTTATAGCCTCAAAACAATTTCTGAAGCGTTATCAAATAATATGAACTGCAGGATCATTAGTATTGGGCCAGCTTTTAGTCCAGTTATAAAAAACATTGATAAAATACCTGTTAAACATTTTGAATATAGAATTTATAACCACCTGGCTGTAATTTGCCAAATCAACAAGTATGTAAAAGCTGAGCTGCGAAAAAATAATGGTAGAACCATATTTCATTCTTTCGATGAAAATTCATTTGCATTTGCAAGAATAATCTCACACCATAATAAATTTCATTCAGTGCTTACCAAATGCGGAGGACCTAATCCAACAAAGTATTTTCCAAATTGCCAGAATATGATTCTTTTTTCAAAAGAAAATTATGATTTTTTTGAAGATAAATATCGTCATAAAATAAATCTTGGGCTTATTCCAAACAGAACTCAAAAAATACATAGTGATACAAGAAGAATTAAACGCTTGAAACATTTCATAAAATTGCCTAAAGGTTACTTAACCCTAATTAGGATAGGTAGGTTCGACCGGCACTATGAGTCTTCCATAAAGCAATCTATTGAACTCCATAAAGCATTGAGAAATGTACTACCCAATATTGCATTGATAATGATTGGTGTGGTTCAGGATGAAACGCTATTAAATGAAATTACAAATGGTATTAGTAAAGATGTATTTATAATTAATGACGATGAATTCACGTATAACGCCAGCGAGTTAATTGATATCGCAGATGTAGTTATTGGAACAGGAAGAGGACTTATGGAGGCATCTTCGCTCGGAAAAATTATTTTAACCCCAAACAGTAACTCCAAACTACCGATATTAGTAGATAAAAATACATTTCCATCCATACTCCAAACAAATTTTTCGCCACGTAATAAAGTTCTAGTAAACGATCAGCTAACAATAAAAAGAATTATTGAAATAACGAATAACATAGAATTGAGAAAGAAATATTCAAAAATGATTACTGACCTGTATCAAGAATATTTCTCTGTTGAAGTTGGCGTACTTAAATATATAAATTTTTATAAAGATCTCAGAATTGACAATAAACTACGTCTGATGGATGTGGTATTGAATAATTTAATTTTTTTCATACGAGCTATTAAAAAATACGCAGCAAAATGAAAATACTTATTGGTGGTGATCTTTGCCCGATTAATAGTAATAAAGTTCCGTTTGAGTTAGCTGAAACTGAAACAATATTCCAGAATTTTGCCAAGGAAATACAAAGTGCAGATTTTTCAGTTGTTAATCTCGAATCACCACTTACATTCTCAAAAACTAAATCTCCAAAGTCCGGTGCCAATTTAAAGGCTTCGCCACATACAATTAATGGCATTAAGGCAGCAGGTTTTGATTTATTGAGTGCAGCGAATAACCATATCGGCGATTTCGGCGAAAAAGGAATTAGTGAGACCATTGAAACGTGTAAAAAAAATAAGATTCCAGTTATCGGTGTTGGAAATAATCATTATGAAGCTTCGAAACCCTATATTTTTGAATTAGATAAAATTCGAATTGGAATCTTGGCATTTGCCGATACCGAATTTGGAATGGCCTCTCAAAATAGAGCCGGCGCAAACCCATTCGACCTTATTTCTTCGATTAAAGCAATAGAGAAATTAAAATCCAATGTTGACTTTGTAATTGTTTTACTACATGAAGGAAAAGAATATTACCAGTACCCCTCACCTGACTTACAACAAATTTGTCGATTTTTGATAGAAAGAGGTGCAAATCTGATAGTTTGCCAGCATTCTCATGTTATTGGTGCCTGGGAGGAATATAGGAACGGAGATATTTTTTATGGTCAGGGCAATTTGATTTTTGATTATGCTAATCGTAAGTCAAAAGAATGGTTATATGGTTTTCTAATAAATGTTGAACTAACAAATGGCAAAAAGAAAATCAAATTAATTCCCTACAAACAGAATTTCCCCGGTATCCGTCCCTTATCAGATTTAGAGAATGAGTGGTTTTGGGAACTGACTTCAAATTTGAAGAAAAAGGTCAATGACGAATCTTTTATAAAAAAAAATTGGATAGAATTTAGTAAGAACTATACTGAAAATTACATAAGCATACTCAAAGGGCATGGAAAAATAAGAAGAAAACTATTCAAGTTGCTTAAATTATATAGAGTTTCTTACTCTCAAAGTAGCCTTTTAACTATCCTAAACATTACAAGGAGCAGGGTTCACCGTGAAATGATTAGAACAATACTGGAACAAAATACGAAAGAAAATGACTAAACATATAATCTTATTACTCGATTACAAGAAACGATTGCTTTCCAAATGGTTGGCACGGCCATACAGAAGTGGGATGGACGTGAATTTGATTCGATCTGAGTTTGAGAAGAACGGTTTTTCCACCGAAGTCTTAACTTATCCTGAAATAAATTTTAGGGAACGTAACTTTAAAGACGAAATCGTACTTTACACATCCTCTGAAGATGTTGATTTATTTTACAAATCATATATCGAAGATTTAATTTATGCTCTAGATTTGCAAGGTGCAATTCTGTTACCTCCTTTCAAACTGCTGAAAGCCCACCACAATAAAGTCTTCATGGAAATTTTACGTGATTTGTCAGATGTAGAATTAATTAAAAATATAAAAACTCAACACTTTGGAACACTTGAAGACTATGTCGATTTTAATCATAAAATAGATTTTCCAAAAGTATTTAAAAGTGCTTCTGGAGCTGTAAGTTCTGGTGTTGCCAAACCTGGGAACAATAGAGAAGCGATTCGGATAATAAAAAGGCATTCCCGCTCTTTTTCATGGCGCCATGATTTCTGGGATTTGGGACGTTGGTTAAAACACAAAGATTATAAACGAGAATCACGCTACCGGAAAAAATTTATTCTTCAAACTTTTATGCCAAATATGGATAAAGATTGGAAAGTAATCGTTTTTGGAGATAAATATTTTGTACTCGAGAGAAGTGTAAAAAAGGGTGATTTTAGAGCAAGTGGAAGTGGAATTATCGAGTACAACAAAAATCTACCTCAGGGTATGCTAGACTTCGCCAAATCATTTTTCAGGTCGATGCAAGTACCATTTCTTGCAATGGATATTGGTCTTTCAAACAATCAATTTGTTTTAATTGAGTTTCAGGCTATCAATTTTGGAACACACACAGTCGATAGCGCTCCATTTTATTTTATAAATGAAGCTCAAGAATGGAAAGTCATAGAAGAACAGGTTATTGTGGAAAATGAGTTCGTTGAATCTATAGTAAAATATATTGATGAAGTCAGCTAAATATTTACTAGTATTAAATATTCCACCACCTTTTGGTGGCGGAGAAATTAGGGCGGAAATTTTATTTAATTATTTTAAAGAAAATTCAACCTTCAATATTATAACAAACGTAAATGAAAGTAATACTAAAGCAACTCAAGGAAAAATTACTCTTAAAAATATCCTTCACAATACTTTATCTCAATGTAATATAGCATATTCTATTATAAAAAAAAGGCCAAAAGTAGTTTATATTTCTATTCCGAAAGATATTGTCCCTTTAAACAAAATTTTACCGATAATTTTTGCTTGTAAATTAAGAAACACAAAATTACTTGGGGAATTAGCGGGAAGTCATTTTTATTTTTTAAAACGAAATAAATTCATTCAATACTGGGGGAAATCTATTTTAGCTCAATTTTATGAAATAAGGTTACTCGGTAACAGAATTAAAAAAGATCTTGCTGCACATGGCATTACAAATACGATTGTATTCGATAATGGAACAGACGTTCCAGACTTGATTGAACGTTGGCCTAAAAAACTTAATGGAGATAAAATTAGTATTGTTTTTATTGGTGCTCTTCATAAAGCAAAAGGGATATTCATCCTACTTGAGATTGTAAAGCTTTTGGTCGATGAAGGTATCGATTTTATACTCAATGTGGTCGGTGAATGGGGAAATGAGATTGACAAAAAACAGGCACAATATCTTATTTCAAAAAATCGACTAGGCGCTTTTATTAACTTTCATGGACTTCAAAAAGGAGTAAAAAAATGGGAAATTTTAAATAGCTCCCATTTCTATGTTTTCCCTTCTTTAAATGAAGGGCAACCTGTCTCAATCATAGAGGCGCTATCGGTAGGCATTCCAATTATTTCGTCAAGTGTCGGTGCAATACCAGATACTATAGAAGATAATATAAACGGATATATTATTAATGACTTTGATGCCAACAAGTACGTAGCTAAGATTATAGCGCTTATTAATGATCCAAAAAATTATCATCGCATCTCACAAAATAACATTGAAACTTATCAAAACAGATATACCGTTGAGAAATATTGTAATTCTGTAGAGAATTGGATAAAAGACACTTATATAACATGCAACAACTCACCCAAAAACTCGGCTCCGGCCAAATGATCATACAGGAATTGCCGCTTCCACAGGTAGGAGAAGGAATGGTATTGGTAAAAAACCATTATTCGTTAATTAGCGCCGGTACCGAGGGAAGCACGGTTTCTACCGCACGAAAAAGTTTGCTGGCTAAAGCAAAAGAACGCCCGCAACAGGCCAAACAAGTACTGGATGTACTAAAAAAACAGGGGCCTGTGCAAACCTACCGTGCAGTAATGAAAAAACTGGATGCTTACTCTCCGTTGGGTTACAGCAGCGCCGGCGAAGTAATGGAGGTGGGCCAAGGAGTTACAGAGTTTCAACCCGGCGACCTCGTCGCCTGTGCCGGGGCAGGTTATGCCAACCATGCCGAAGTAGTAGCAGTACCGGTTAATTTGTGCGTAAAACTACCGGCAAATGCCGATCTAAAAAAAGCATCGTACAACACATTGGGCGCCATTTCGCTGCAAGGCGTGCGTCAGGCTGATTTACGCCTTGGTGAAACCTGTGCCGTTATTGGCCTTGGTCTGTTGGGGCAATTGGCCTGTCTGCAGTTAAAAGCTTCGGGTGTGCGGGTGATCGGAATTGATATTTCGGAATCGATGGTAGAACTGGCAACCGAAAACAAAGCAGTTGATTTAGGTCTCTCCCGCAATTCGGCAGGCATCGAAGATAAAATCAACAAT
>Ga0207798_100266_pt1 | contig 16539 bp, 12 predicted proteins | sample TtanPargueraPR_8_FD_187278 | JGI IMG/M metagenome (GOLD analysis project Ga0207798, IMG submission 187278) | Anaerobic enrichment media microbial communities from Bioluminiscent Bay, La Parguera, Puerto Rico - Tt and E1 (SPAdes) | ecosystem: Environmental > Aquatic > Marine > Unclassified ... | reverse complement strand
CGGTGCGCAGACTCCCATGGCCTTGAGAAACGTGGCGTAAGGCATACTCGGAGACCCTCCAAGCTTGCTGCCCTCAGGAATCGTTCCGGAAATGCCACATTGTGCTCCAGCCATGGAATTGGAGCCGATCTTGACGTTGTCCGCCACACCGGCCTGTCCGCCGAGAATGACGTTGTCACCAATTTCCGTGCTGCCGCCAACGCCCACTTGACCCACAAGAAGGCAATTCTGGCCCACTTGGACGTTATGGCCGATCTGAACAAGATTGTCGATCTTCGTGCCACGGCCTATTCGCGTGACGTCAAGAGCCGCACGGTCAATGGCGGTATTCGCACCGACCTCGACATTGGTTTCTATGGCAACCGTTCCGATCTGGGGAATTTTCATATGACCGAAAGACGTCTGTGCGTAGCCGTATCCGTCAGCACCAATAACGGCTCCAGGCTGAAGGATGACATTGTCTCCGATTGCAACTCCACCCATGACAACGACATTGGGATAAAGTATGCAATCATCACCGATCTTGGCGCCCTCACCGACATAACATCCAGGGAAGACTACAGAATCGTCACCGATGATGGCATCTGCCCCAATGAATGCGAACGGGTATATAACAGCACTCTCAGAGACGAGTGCGCTCTCATGAATATATGCAAGGTGGCTGGTATTTTCCAAGCACCCCTGCGGTTTTTCAAAAAGCTGCACAACCCGGGCAAGGTCAAGATAAACGTTTTCGCTTATTAAAGACTGTGCGGCTTTATCAGCATGCGCTGCACTGGTAATGATACAGCTTGCCTTGGTGGTCTCCAGCAGGTGAGCGTATTTGGGGTTGACCAAAAAAGAAATTTCACCGGGGCACGCTTTCTCAAGCGTGTTGACCCCGGTGATTTCAATATCTTTGCCAGTGTATTCAAGGCCCAACTGCTGTGCAATCGAGCTTAACATCAACGGCATAATCTACTTCTTATTTTTCCAGGCGTTATTGAGTTCTTTGATGATGCTCGGAGTCACATCGGCAGATTTGGAGACAAACGGCATCTGGGTTTTGTTGAAGATGGCGGTGTAACCGTTCTTGGTGCCATAGTCTTCAATCACTTTACCAAGTGTTTCAAAAACCGGATTGGTGAGTGCATTCTGCTTTTCTTTCAGTTCGGTTCCAGCCCTTTTCTGATCTTCATTGAAACGGAACATCCGTTCACGGATCTTGCGGTCCAATTCCTCAAGAGCTTCCGGCTTCAACATGGTTTTCTGTTTTTCACGTTGAACCTGCATATCCTTGATGGCTTTTCGTTCGGAAAGCAGCTTTTCCTGGAGCTCTTTCTTGATTGCAAGCCCCTTCTGAGCAGCACTTTTACCCGGCTCGGATTTAAGAAGCACCTCGGGTACGTTGACGAAACCGAACTTTTGCGCCGCAAAGGCGGAAGTGGCGGACAAAACGATGGCAATAGCCGTTATCAGTATAATTCTTTTCATCATTACTCCTAGAATTGTTTACCGACCATGAAGTCTACTGACTGTTGTTTACTGTCATGCAACTCATCAAAACCATATCCATAACTTATACTCAACGGGCCGATGGGAGAATTCCATCGAACCTCAGCTCCAGCACTCTTATAAAGTCCCAGAGAAGGCGCTCCCTCTTCATACCGATCAACACCATCAAACCAGAATTCGCCTTCTTTCCAAACGTTACCCATATCAACGAAAGGAACCAGGTTAATACCATATTCATCACTGACAGGAACGATCAACTCCAGGTTGGAATAGAAGACCTTGTCACCGCCAATGCCGTCGCTGTCAACATCGCCATCATGCTCCTGCGCCTTGATCTTATACTTGGAATAACCGCGAACGGTTCCAGGCCCGCCAATTTTAAAGCGTTGGCCGGAGGGGATTTCGTCACCCCCGAAATTCTCATGCACAAAACCGGCATAGCCTTTCACGTGAAATACGGAATTGCCGAACAGGTTATGGTAGTAATCCGCACTGGTGGTATATTTGATATAATCATCCGATCCACCAAGCAGGCCACCGCCGTAGGCGATTCCTCCCGTCCACTTATAGCCGGCTGAGGGATTGCGATATCTGTTACGTGTGTCGCGTGTCAAACTAACGCCCAAACTACTATTAAGGTTGTAGCCTGCGTCATCTTTGATGTCGGAGTCTGCATCATTATCAATATCATAAATGTGATAATATTCAATATTATAGGTTGCTTTTATTCTGGTGTGATTGCCCAGCGGATAATACGCAGAAGCAGATGCACCGGGGCCAGACCGGATGAAGTCATCATATTCAGTTTTCTTATGATAAACGTTGAACCCAAGTCCAAGATCACTGTCATTCACCATCGGGTTCAAGAAATTGAAATCAAGCGCGGTTTTCTCGGAACCAACGATACCCGCAAGACTTGTGCTGTACCCCCTACCGAAAAGGTTGCTTTCCGAGATATTCGCACCAATATACGGGCCATCAAACGTCGAGTAGCCAACTCCGCCCCCGAGCTGCCCGGTGGGCTTTTCCTTGACCTGCACCAACAAGTCCATCTCATCCGGATTCCCGGTCTGGACAGGGGTGACGTTCACTTTTTCAAAGTATCCCAAGTTGTCAAGAGCTCTGGCGGAAGCATTCATTTTTTTTCCACTGAATTCATCTCCATCAGCAAGACGCATCTTTCTGAGGATGACATTGTCTCTTGTAGTGATGTTTCCTTCCAAAAGAACCCGTCGAATATGAACCTTTTGATGCTTGGTGATGGTGAATTCCACATCGACAATCTTGGTTTCAGGGTCGTCGTTCAACTTCATGGCCACATCAGCATAGGCATAGCCATAGTTGTTGTAATATGAAGTCAGGTTCTTAACATCTTCCTGAGCGATGGATCTGTTGAAATAGTCGTCTTCTTTGCCCAAGTCGTCCGACTTGGTGATTTCAGCCAACTTTTCAGGCCCTTCAATCAGGTCGCCCTTGAAAATAACCTTCCCCATTTTATAACGGTCACCTTCATAGACCCTGAAAATGACGGTGATGCCGTCATCTTTGACTTCGACCTCCGCACGGCCGACCTTGGCGTCAATGAAACCATGGTTATGATAGTAAGCCATGATCGCGGCGGCATCGCGCTCCAGATACTCCTCCTTGAGCACTCCACCACCGAACACAATGCTCAGGAAACCGTGCTCCTGCAAGGCCAACTCGTCCTTAATATCATCAGGATCAAGCTGTTTGGCGCCATCAATGATAACTTCTTCGATGTAAAGCTTCTCGCCTTCCTCGATGACGAAATTCAAACGGGCCTGCCCGTTATCACCCGATTCAATCTCATGGGTGACTTTGGCTTTGTAGTAGCCCTCCTTGCGGTACATTTCACGGATGAGCTTTATGTCATCGGCCAACACCTTGGGGTTGATGACTCCACCCTTTTTCGTGGATACGGACTCAATGATGTCCTCACTGTCGATAGCATCGGAACCAATTACGCTGATGGCTTGGATCCGAGGTTTTTCGACAACTTCAAACGTGACTTTCTTGCCGCCGGAGACATCATCCACCATGACTTTGACATCGTCGAAATAGCCAAGATCATAGATACTTTTCAACGCCTCGTTTATGGATTTCGCGGTCATCAGATCGCCCTTGGCAAGGGGGAGGCGCATAAGAACGACTTCCTTATCAAGGACTTTGGAGCCGCTGACATCAATTTCGGCAATGACATCCTGGCGCAACAGGCCGGTGCGCATCTTCTGCACCAATTCATCCACGGCGGGCAGAAGGTTGATGAGCCCGTCACGGGATACAGTGACCTTTTTGGCCTCTTCCTTACCAAAGGCGTCCACAATTCGTGCATCGATGGTCAGCGTTTCCCCGATCTGATTGAAAGTCCCGTATATGGAAAAGCCGGAACCAAGCATCAGTGCAGCTTCACGCGCATTCCGATCCGTAATCTTTGTCAGCCCCTTTTCCTGCGCCAACTTGGACACGTCGGTCTGTGGAACTACGTCAAACCCCGCTTCCAGGAGCTTGTCAGACAAAAGTTCCGGTAAACTTTCCTTGAGATAGGCAAGGTCGTCACCGGCATAAATTTCAAAAGGCAAAACAGCGACCTTCACATCCTGATCCACAGGAGCAGAAAACGCATTGGCGGCAAAAGAAGCCACGAGGAAGAAAGAGAGGAAAGCCACTCGTAAAGAGCGAACACTAGTGCGCAGCATACAGTTCTCCTGAACGCAATTCATAACGTCTCTGCATCATGTTGGCCAAATCAGTATTATGAGTCACAACGACCAAAGTCGTTCCCAAGTCTTTATTCAGGGACACCAGCAGATCGCCAACCATATGCCCGGTATTTTCATCCAAGCTTCCGGTCGGTTCATCCGCCAATATCACTTTGGGCTTCATCAATATTGCACGAGCAATGGCGGCGCGCTGCCGCTCCCCCCCCGAAAGGGTCGTCACTCGATGCTTTTTCCTATGGGAAAGGCTAACCCGATCCAAAGCCTCTTCGGCGAGGACAAAAGCCTTCCCTTTTCCCACGCCGCTGACCAAAGCAGGCATGGCTACATTTTCAATGGTCGAGAATTCAGACAACAAATGATGAAACTGAAAAACAAAACCTATCTCGTTATTGCGAAGGCCGGCCCTCTGCTTTTTGTCCATACCTGAAATTTCTTCACCATTGAACATGACACTCCCTGAAGAAATCGAATCCAAGGTGCCCATGATGTGCAGCAGCGTGGTTTTCCCGGAACCGGAGGCTCCATAGATGGCTATGGCCTCAGCAGGTTCCACGACCAAGTCAACATTATTGAGGACATGCACCACTTCCGTGGGACCAGCAAACTCTTTCCCGACAGAGGCAAGCCTGTATACGGCCTCACTACTCATAACGCAAGGCCTCACTGGGATTGAGTGACGCAGCCCTCCGGGCCGGATATATGGTAGCTAAAAAACACAATAAAAGAGCGGCAACGCCAATGATGCTCAAATCAAACGAATCAAGCCTGATAGGCAGATAGTCGGTAGGATAAACATTGGCAGGCAATTTTATAAACTGGTACTTCTTCAAAAGCAGGCTGACGGGAACACCGAGACCATAGCCCAAAACGGTTCCCACCAAACCAATGAGGGTTCCCTGAAGCATGAATATCCGCCTGATACTCCGTTCTTCAGCTCCCAATGACATCAATATCGCTATATCCTTGGTTTTCTGCATCACCAGCATGACCAACGTATTCACAATGCTGAAAGACCCGACCAGAACAATCATGACGAGAATAATGAACATGGCTGTCTTTTCCAACTCCAATGCCGCGAAAAGATTAGCGTTCATCTCCTTCCAATTCCGCACGACAAGACCGAAGGCGCCGATCTTCTCCTTGAGCAGTTCACTCACTTCGTCTGCTTTCAACGGGTCGGCAACCCTGACTTCAAGGCCGGAAACGAAATCTTTTCCGTATCCCAGCAATTTCCGTCCATCCGCCAAGCTCACATATCCCAAGGTCGAATCATACTCGAACATACCGGTTCTGAAGATGCCCGCCACCCTGAAAATGCTCACTTTCGGCTGGTAACCGGCAGCGGTTTTACGCCCGGACGGAGACAGCAAATGCACTTGCGCTCCCACTGTCAGCCCGAGGCGCTTGGCCATCTGATAACCTATGATCACTCCCGGCGGAGCGCCTTCGATGTCCATGTCGTCAAGACTGCCCGATACGATATCATCTTTGAGGCTGAGCACATTTCCGGCGGTCTTCGGGTCGATGCCGCGAAGCACAACTCCCTTCACTCCGGTCCTGGTCGACAGCATCACTTCTGAATAGAGAAACGGGGCTACCCCCACCACTCCCGGCACTTCTTTCGTCTGTTCGACCAGCTCATTATAGTCCTTTAAACCACTACGTAACGATGAGACCAGAATATGGGCGTTGACGCCCAGAATCTTTTCACGCAAATCCGTGGAAAACCCGTTCATGACGCCCAGAACGACAATAAGGGCTCCAACTCCGATGGCTACGCCGAACACTGCAAACAGTGATATCAGCGAAATAAAGGACTGCTTGCGAAGAGCGAACAGATACCTGAATGCCACAAACGTTTCAAACTTCATAATGCTCCGCGGTACTTGCGGTTTTTCAACTCAAAATCGCTAAGCCTCGGGACGCAGCAACGGGAAGAGGATGACTTCCCGGATGGAAGCACTGTCCGTCAGCAACATGACCAGACGGTCAATGCCGACGCCCTGTCCTGCCGCCGGAGGCATGCCGTATTCCAAGGCACGAACGTAGTCTTCATCCATGAAGTGCGCCTCCTCGTCTCCGGCTTCCTTTTCAGCCACCTGGTCTTCAAAACGGCCCCGCTGGTCCACAGGGTCATTCAATTCGGAGAACGCGTTGGCCATCTCACGGCCTGTCATGAACAGTTCAAAACGGTCCGTGATATCCGGATTCTCCTCATTCCTACGAGAAAGCGGAGAGATATCCGTGGGGTAATGATAAATGAAATGGGGCTGAATCAGCTTGGGCTCCACCTTGATATCAAAGAGTTTGGCCTGAAGCTTGCCCAGCTTTTCGCCTTCCACGACCTTTTCGCCGGACTGTTTCACCAATTCCTTACACTTCTCATAATCGGTGTAGATTTCGGAGGGAATTCCGCCGATCTTTTCCAGAGACTCGTGAAAAGACATGCGGGTCCAGGCGCCAATGGAAAGATCGATGGTTTCGCCCTGGTACGGGACTTTGGTGTTGCCGGTGACGCGCTCCGCAATCCTGGAGAACATCTCCTCGGTCAAGTCCATAAGGTCCTCGAAATTGGCGTAGGCCCAGTAGAACTCCAGCATGGTAAACTCGGGGTTATGCTGGGTGGAAGTGCCTTCGTTACGAAAATTTCGGTTGATTTCGTAGACGCGCTCAAAACCGCCCACCAGCAACCGCTTGAGGTAAAGCTCTGGTGCAATACGCATATAGAGCTTCATGTCCAAAGCGTTGTGATGCGTTTCAAATGGCTTGGCTGTTGCGCCGCCGGGAATGGGTTGCATCATGGGAGTCTCCACTTCCATGAACCCCTTTTCATCGAGGAAGTTGCGCAACTCGCGGACAATGGCGGTCCTCGCCTGGAATATTTCCTTGGTGCGAGGTGTAACGATCAGATCTACATAACGCTGGCGGTACCGAAGCTCGACATCCTTAAGGCCGTGATACTTTTCGGGAAGCGGACGGAGGGACTTGGTGATGAGTTTGAACACTTCGGCCTGCATGGTCAGTTCGCCGGTCTTGGTTCGGAACAAACGGCCGGTCACGCCTACGATATCGCCGATATCGGTCTTTTTAAACAGAGTATAGGCTTCGGGGCCAAGATCTTCGCGGGCACAAAATATCTGAATTTTGCCGCTACGATCCTGAAGATGAAAAAAAGTGGCTTTCCCAAAAGAGCGAAACGCCACGACTCGACCGGCAACAGAAAAGTTTTCTTCCACCCCTTCCAAGGCTTCGCCGTCCATTTCCTCATAAGTGGCGAGAATGTCGCCCACATGAGTTTCCTGACGGAAGTCATTCGGGTAGAGATGAACGTTTTCGTCAAGCAAAACACAGGCTTTCTCTACCCTGGTCTTAATGACCTGGTTGAGTTCGTCCTTAGCCTGCAGGGCTTCCAGCATGGGCATGAACTTTTGGGCATGCTCGGACTTGGTAGCCAGCTTGATCTTCTTTTTCTTTTTATTCTGATTATTTGACAACTTTTTTATCCTTGAAACACGAAAAGTCTAGAAAAACACAAGAGACGTTGATTCCGTAAGCCAAATCCGCAGCGCAGTCAAGAAATACAGAACATTACCGCCTCGTCCCCCTGTCGAAAATATTAAAAAAAAATCATTTTTTCTGCTTGACGGGCAAAATGGATTTGCCTAAATACTCTTCTCGCGCCGAGAGCGCAACCTTGTTCCCCAGTGGCTCAATCGGCAGAGCGGGTGACTGTTAATCACTAGGTTCGCGGTTCAAGTCCGTGCTGGGGAGCCAAGAAATTCCAAGGCTTTCAGGATTATCCTGAAAGCCTTTTCTTCCTTCTCACCCAAGGCAGCGATCATGACTACGGGAATTGCAATTACTCTGGCGGTCAGCGCCATCGTCATTTTGTACACTGCTCTTTTCAAAAAGCCTAAAAACAGATGCGGCATCGAAATAGATTTCGACCGGGCCAAAGAACACGAACTCAACAAAAGATGAGAAATTCTCTAAAAAGAACTTGACGACCAAATTGAATTTGCCTAAACACTCTTTCTCGCGCTGACGGCGTATCAATGTTCCCCAGTAGCTCAATCGGCAGAGCGGGTGACTGTTAATCACTAGGTTCGCGGTTCAAGTCCGTGCTGGGGAGCCAAGAAATTCCAAGGCTTTCAGGATTATCCTGAAAGCCTTTTCATTTGCTGAGCCCCGCTCTCCGTCGCTGGAGCCCGCTTGGGAAAAACAAGGTCACTGTTGTCCCACCAGCCTTGTTGGACTCAATGGTCACTCTGCCCCCATGCTCGCGCATAATCCGCTCAACCTTGCACAGCCCCATGCCCACCCCCACAGATTTGGTGCTGAAAAAAGGGTCGAACAGGAACTCCTTGTGCACCGTATCAATACCAGCTCCATCGTCGGCAACGGTAACGGAAACACCGAAGTCTCCCTCCGTCGCCCGCATGGCTATGGCAGCGCGCCCTTCTCTCATAAAATCATGGGAATTGGAAAAAAGCTCTTTGAACGCCATGGCCAATGCCGCAGCATCGGCCTGAATAATGACGTCAAGTTCGCCGAATTCGAACTCAACCTCCTCTGCGCCTCTCTCCCGAGCCTGCCGCCACTGATATGCCACATCCTCCAACAGGGTGAGCAGTTGCACCTCGGATACGGATATTCCGGACAAGGCCGTATACTCAGCCACGGACTCCACAATGCAGGCCAATCTGTTCGTGTTCTCCTCGATACCGTCAAAGAATTCAGCCAGCCCTCTGTCAGACGTCTTGCGTCGCAACAGACCGGAAAATCCGCTGATAACCATCAATGGATTGCGTATCTGATGCGCCACTCCCTCAGAAAGCTGCCTCAGGCGCTCTGCATGTTTCTGATGCAACTTTGCGTTTTCCGAGACAATACTCATTTCCCGGTCATGCATTTCACGGATACGTGTGTTGTCCACAACGGAGAGCATGTATCCGAAGGCCTTATCGTATTCGGTAAGGATTGTTTTGGTCATAGTCAGATAGAGCCGTGTCCCGTCATTACGGTTGAAAACCACGTCCACGGGACCATCCTCCTTCTCCTCCTTGAAGCATCCAACGAATCTTCTGAACTCCTTACCTCCTTCAAAACAGGAAAATATCTTTTGCACAGTCATATCCAGGCATTCATTGCGACTTGAACCCAACAGCCTGACCGCTGCCTCATTGGTGGCGTACATATCTCCATCCACATTGAAAATCATCATTGCGCCGGAAAGCCCTTCAAGCAACTTCTGAAAATATGGCGACTTGGTATACAGCAGCATTCGTTCCCCGTTCCCCGAGTAGAGTTTAAAATACATCACGCAACAGTCAGAATATCTTATCCATGTTACATTTTCATGTGGCCTCCCCCGGAACACTTTGCTTTTGCTGACGTTTCAGGTAATCCTGCGTTATTATGACCATAAAGGATATATAACGAATGACGTTCTCCCTTCTGGCAGGCCTCATGGGAGGCCTCGGACTTTTTCTTCTCGGCATGCGCCTGATGACCGCTGGACTACGCAAGGCGGCCGGCTCTGCCCTGCGCCACATCCTCAGAACATGGACCAGAACCCCGACAAGGGGCATCATGTCGGGCTTCTTCATCACCGCGCTGGTTCAGTCGTCCAGTGCGGTCACCGTTGCAGCCATTGGCTTCGTGAACGCAGGCCTCATCAACCTGCAGCAATCCATCGGCGTCATCTTCGGCAGCAATATCGGCACCACCATCACCGGCTGGTTGGTGGCCGCTGTAGGCTTCAACGTCAAGATCAAGGCGCTGGCGCTACCGCTGATCGGGACCGGGGCCGTTCTGCGACTTACCGGAGGCAACACCAGACGTACACCGCTGGGAGACACCATTACCGGTTTCGGCCTCTTTTTTCTCGGCATAGGAGTACTCAAGGACTCCTTTCAACACATCCAGCCCTTCATCGACTTGGGCAGCATGACCTCCGACGGCGCCGCCTGCGCTCTCATATTCCTGTGCGTTGGTTTTCTGCTGACCTTTCTCATGCAAAGTTCAAGCGCGGCAATGGCCATCGTACTCACCGCAGCCGTCTCGGGCATCATGGGCATCGAATGCGCAGCCGCGGCCGTCATAGGCACCAATATAGGCACTACATCCACCGCAGCCCTGTCGGTCATCGGCGCAACAAACAACGCCAAAAAGGTGGCGGCGGCGCACATCTTCTTCAACTTGGGAACCGGGCTGGTGGCCCTGATCCTTCTGCCTTTACTCATAAGCCTGATCGTAGGTTTCGAACACATGTTCAGCGCCACGCCGTCACCGGCATTGACGCTTGCCGTATTTCACACCATCTTCAACATTCTCGGAGTGTTGATGATTACACCGTTCACCAGGCAGCTGGTCAAACAACTGGACAGGAAAATAGGAACAGGAGTTCCGGAGGCGGCCAAGCCCCGCTATCTGGACAGCAATATCCTCAAAACCCCAAGCCTTGCCTTGGATGCGCTTTTCCTTGAGTTGGGACGTCTGGGCGAAATGTCCAGGCTCATGGCCCAAAAAGCCATTGCCTCCAATTACCGCTACTCGGAACTCCTCAAGGACATGACCGCCAACGAAGGGCTCATCACCGCGATAAGAAAATTCTGCACCAAACTACAGAAGGAGGACCTGTCCGACGAGGTGGCGGAAAAGCTGCCCGAGGTTCTGCGGGTGGTCCAGTATTACCGCAGCATGATGGAAGTAATTCACATGGTCTCCCGCGAACACGTGACCCTGAATCACATTCTGCCCGGCGACGTGGACGACTCCGTCTATACTTTCAAAATATTTGTGAAAGACCTGCTGAACGTAGCACACACCCCGTGCAGCCCGGAATTCGAAAGCATAGAATTCATGGAAGAGAAGCTCACGGAAGTCTACCACAAACTCAAGGCCGACATCCTTGACGCGGGCGCCAAGGGCCGCATAGACATTGAGCACATGGTGGAGCTTCTCGAATACTATTCGAAGACCAAACGATTGGTGAAGCAGGCGGTCAAAGCCGCAGTCCACTGGGCCGACATGCGTGACATTTCGGAAACATGCCGGTTTGCAGCCGAAAATAACGACTACACTTGGAAACTCCCAGAAGCACCGGAGAATCAATGAGCACCAAAAAGCGTATCATAGCGGCACTGTGCGCCCTGGTGGCCCTGGCGGCCATATCCGCGGCCATCAAACTCGTCATTCTCAAAGAGGATGAACCTACCCCCGAACACCGTGAAGCAGTCGCCCCGCCCAAGGAAGGCGCTCCCGACTGGGTCACAAATGGTCAAAAAACAAAACCGGACTATTCGGCTGCAGACATGTCAGCCAAAAACGCCACGAAAGTTGTGGAGGAAGAGCCCGAGAGAACTCCCGAGCCCACGGCAAAGGATACCCCGAAGGTCGTCAAGGAAGATGAAGTCTTCACCTTCGCGTTTGTGGACAGCCTGGCCCGATATGTGACCAAACGCTTCGAGCCGGGCCGCGACGGCAAGGCGCCACGAACAACCACTTCCTTCCGCAGCCTGAACACTTATTACAGCCGCAATTTCGACGGCATCGAGGTTGAACAAAACGATGTGAAGGAAAGCCGCAACCGCATCATCGACTATGCCTTCACCCCGGCCTCCATTCAAGCTCTGTACTCACTCTATGCGGACTTGTTTGTGGAGCAGTTGGCCGACAGCACCTCCCAACAAATCAACAATGATGAACGCACCCTGACCCGCGACGAAATGTCCGACCTGTTCAGGCTCAACGCCGGCGTGCTCTCCCGCACTGCCTCAATTTTTTCGGCCATTGCCGATAATCCCGACCTTTCCAAGCTGACTGCCCAGTACATCCAAGCCGTGCGCGCCGTGGAACGCGCCAATGTCCGTTTCCAGGAGTCGCTGACATCCAGCATTTCCAAGCAGGAAAAATCTGAAACCGGGGCGACCCTGAAGCAGACCATCACGGAACGCGAACGTGTCCGCTCCAGAATCATCGCCACCATCAAAAAGCAATGCAGAAAATGCCCGGACGATGAAATGTTCTACATTGCCCTTTGGGCTTACCGGCGCACCCTGGGGAATCCCAAGCAGCTTCCGGCCTTTGCCGCTGCTTCGGAGAGCCTGCAGGACCTTTCCAAACGATTTGAGAAAAAAGCCGACGAATTATTACAACCACTGCAGTAACCGCTCTGGAACACGAACGAAAAGGCACTTAGAAAAAGTGCCTTTTTTTTATCCTTAAACCTAAAGAAAAGCTAAGATCATCCGATAAGACATTCGTAAAAGGATAAATTTATGATCGGCTCCATCAACAGTTTTTCCGCCTCTCTGGCAGGCACCCTGTTCGACAGCTTGCAGCAACTGCATTGCGGCCAGCAGATTATGCCTATCACCAAGAGTTCAGGGCAACCAGACGCGCAGCGGGAAAAGAAAGAGGAGCAAAGTTCGGCCGACAGCAACCCCGCTCGGCTTCAGCAAAACTCTTCGCTTGCCAAGACTTCGAAATCCACAAATGAGGACTCCACACTCAAGGATTACAAGGATCTTTCTCTCAAGCAGCAGCAGGAAGTCACTGAACTGCAACAGCGCGAGCAGGAAGTCCGTGCTCACGAACAGGCCCACATCGCCGCGGCCGGCGGTCACGTCAACGGCGGAGCTTCCTACTCCTATCAGACCGGCCCGGACGGCCGCCAGTATGTTTCGGGTGGCTCTGTCGACATCGACACTTCCCCTGTCCCCGGGGATCCGGAAGCCACCGAGGAAAAAGCCAGAACCGTCCGCCGCGCAGCCATGGCGCCCGCCAATCCGTCCGCCCAGGACCAGAAGGTGGCCGGCCAAGCCGCCGCCATGGAAACGCAGGCACGGATGGACCAGCTGAAGCAGGAGCAGGAAGAAGAAAAAGAGACGGAAAAACAGGTCGAGAAACCACAAAATTCCCTGCAGGCCACTCCGGCACAGGAACGCATGGTCCACACGGCCATAACCGCCTATCGCGATGCCCAGTCGCCGGTTTCTCAGCACCCCGTTTTCTCAAGCTTCATGTAGGCACTCACCACACGGCATAAAGCGTCCCAACCTGTTGACGCATTTCTAGAGCGCACATACACTGTATGCCGCGTCAACATTTGGTGACCAAACGAAAAAAACGACTGCCACATCCCTACGAGGTATAGATCGACATGAAATTTTTGAAGAAGAAAAAGAAAAACCCGGCAACCTTCGTTGCCGGGCTTACTTTCGCTGGTGGGTCACCAAGGAATCGAACCTTGAACCTCCGGATTAAGAGTCCGCTGCTCTGCCAATTGAGCTAGTGACCCGCGGTGCGGCTGGAGTGTTTCCCCCTGCTGCGGAAAGAGTTTCTACGCTCCAGCACTCTAGCTGTCAACAAGAAAAACAAAAAAAATCCACTTTTTTCCATATGCTTAAAAAAACAACCGGATTCTTCTTGGTACTCGCGGGATTCCTGCTGATGTCCGTTCATATGGCGAACGCCCAATTTCACGCACAGGAACTCCCCATGCAACAGAAATGGGGACTCTACAGCGTAGATTCCCAACAATACAACCTGGATTGCGATCTCCTGGCCGTGCTCACCATAAGCATTGAAAAAGGCTGGCATACCTATGCCCATACACCCGGCGAGTTGGGGAAACCCTCGACTCTCCTGATCGAACTCAATGGCGCATCCCTGCCTGTCTACTATCCCGAAGGGACCAGAAAAAAAGACACTTTCAACCCGGATGTCACGGTCAATGTCTACGAAGACAGGGCCAGGCTCTATGTCCCCATCCCCAAAGGAACCGGCATTCCGTTCACGCTTCTCGGCAATCTCGAGTTGCTGCTCTGTTCAGACTCAGCTTGCCTGCCTGCCCAGATTGAAATCCCCTTCTATTCAGGCCCAACTCCCCCCCAGAAGCTTCAGAAAGCATCCAGCCTGTCATGGTGGCCTGAATTCCTGAAAATCACCAAAGCCATGCCCTTTGGGGAAAAAACACCAACTTCACAACTCGCCCCTGTCACGACCACCGGAGAAATCAAATGGGACTTCTCTCCAGTCTATGCCCAGCCCTCGCTGGAAGTGAGCGGCCTTATCACCGCCATCTTCCTGGGGCTGCTTGCCGGACTCATTCTCAACGCAATGCCCTGCGTCCTGCCAGTGATAAGCCTGAAACTGAGCAGCGTCTTGGCGACCTGCTCCTTTGAAAACGAGTGTAACCGCAGGAAGGTCTTCCGCACCCACAACATACTCTTTTCCCTGGGCATCATGACCTGGTTTGTCGCCCTAGCCGTCCTGTTGGCCGTCACTGGCCAGGCATGGGGCGAAATCTTCCAACAATCCTGGATGATCATGACCCTCACGGCCATCGTCTTCGCTTTGAGTTTGAGCCTCTTCGGACTCTACTCCCTGCCCGTCATCGACCTGAAGTTCGATCAAGGCACCGGCAATCCCAAGGTGCAGGCATATTTCACAGGCCTGCTGGCAACACTGCTGGCAACACCGTGCAGTGGACCGTTCCTGGGCGGTGTTTTGGGATGGGCCCTGACACAGCCGCCGGCAGTCATCATGACCGTGTTTCTGAGTATCGGCCTGGGAATGACCACTCCCTATCTGCTCCTGATTGTTTTCCCCGACTTGGTGCGTTTCCTGCCAAAACCCGGTCCATGGGTACAGATGGTGGAAAAAATCGTGGCCTTTTTTCTGGCGGGCACTTGCATCTACCTCATCAACATTCTGCCCGACACTCTTGTCCTGCCCACGCTCATTCTCGTATGGCTGACGGTCCCCGCAGCCTGGCTGTGGGGCAAGGCAGGCCCCGAACTTCCCGCCGCAAAGCGCTGGACCTTCAGGCTGGCGGGCCTGCTTCTTTTCGCCGGAGCGCTTGCATGGACCACCATGCCCGAGAAAAGGGATTTTCATTGGGTGAACTTTGAAGCGGCCGATGTGGCCAAACAGTTGGGACAGACGCCCATGCTTATCGACTTCACGGCCGATTGGTGTCCCACCTGCAAGGTTCTGGAGCGTACAGTGCTGACCGAAGAGAATCTGGCCAAATGGCAAGAGAAGTACGACATAACCTTTGTGCGTGTAGACCTGACCGAAAACAATCCAGAGGGAGAAAAGCTGCTTCACGCCCTGGGCAGCCGCAGCATTCCGGTGGCCGCATTCATCGGCCTGGGCGAAAACGCCAGAAGGCCCATAGTTCTTCGCGACATCTTCACGGCGTCGCAGCTTGAAAACTTGTTGAAATCGTATAAGAAATAGCCATCACACAGCAAACAGGGAGACTTCATGCTTCATTTTGATCACTATATGCCCACCCGCATCATATTCGGGCCGGGCAAACTGGAGGAACTCGGCAAAACGCCGTTCCTACCCAAAGGCAAAAACGCCATGGTCGTCATCGGCGAATCCGGCATCATGCTCCAGCAGGGCTACCTGGCCCGCGTGCAAGGCTATCTTTCCGAACACGGAGTACGTTCCATTGTCTTTGACAAGATAAAGCCCAACCCGGAGTCGGATTCCGTGGAAGAGGCCACGCGCATTTGCCGCGAAAAGAAAGTGGACTTCATTGTCGGCCTGGGCGGAGGCTCCACCATCGACGCGGCTAAGGCCATAGCCCTGCTGGCCACCAACGAAGGCGAGCTGTGGGACTATGTTGCCTCAGGAACCGGAAAGAACAAGACCGCAGCCAATGCGGCGCTTCCAATAGTGGCGATCCCCACCACCGCCGGAACCGGTTCCGAGGTAACTCCAGGATCCGTCATCACCAAAACCGGCTCCGCGGAAAAGATCGGCATCCGCCATGAATCCATGTACCCGGCCATTGCCTTGGTGGACCCGACCCTGATGATGTCCATGCCCCCCTTCCTGACCGCATGCACCGGCATGGACGCCTTTTTTCACGCTGTGGAATCGTACCTGTCCACTGTGCGTTCGCCCAATTCGGACCTGTTGGCGCTGGAGGCCATTCACCTTATCTGTCACTATCTGCCTCGCGCTGTCGAAGAGGGCTCGGATGAGGAATCCAGGATTGCCTTGGCCTGGGCCAGCACCGCAGCGGGGCTGAGCCTTTCCCAAGCCGTGGCTATTTCCCAACACTCCATGGAACACGCCCTGTCGGCGTTCTACCCCGAACTGCCACACGGTGCGGGGCTGACCATGCTCGCCAAGGCCTATTTCACCTTCATGGCAGAAAGGGATCTGGAGCGCCTCGGCGACCTGACCATGGCCATGGCCGACTCCATCGGTCTTGATTTGCCCGAAGATCAACTCACAGAGGCTTTTGTGCCCATTCTGGAAGAATTCATCCGGTCCA